>Ga0265797_10000195_pt1 | contig 119204 bp, 98 predicted proteins | sample P2T30metagenome_FD_192433 | JGI IMG/M metagenome (GOLD analysis project Ga0265797, IMG submission 192433) | Plant litter microbial communities from East Loma Ridge, Irvine, California - P2 T30 | ecosystem: Environmental > Terrestrial > Plant litter > Unclassified | place: USA: California... | reverse complement strand
AAATGATTTCAACTTCACGCAGCTTCCCGATGATCTCTTCCGGCTTGTGCTTTTTCGCAGGCATTCGTCGTCCCTTCCTTGATCCAGACTCTCATAGTCGATGGACCGCTCAGAAGGGGGCAGCTCACTCCGGGCCTCAATCTGGCTGGCGACACGCTCTATGCATCGTTGGAGAACGATCAGGTGGCGATCGTGGATATCCGCACTTGGAAGGTCACCGGCCGCTTTGCCACCGGATCGGCGCCCGATGCCGCTGTGATGGTGCAGAACCCGAGCTGAGGCGAATGACAATGACGGAAGCGGGGCGTGGAACGGTTCGACCGCCCACGCCCCCGATTGCTCAGATCAATCCCTCATGCGTCATCGCCGTCTTCACCGACGGCAGTTCCATCATGCGATCGCGAAAGGCCGCGAGTGGTGCTGGCACATCAAGACCGTTCTTCTTCGCCCACAGCAGCATCACGAACAGGTAGCAATCGGCGACGCTGACCTCGGCACCAAACAGGAAGTCGCCCTCCATCGTATCGGCCAGATAGCCCATCCGCTTCAGGATCACCTCGCCCGCCTTTGCCTTGTCACTGTCGCTGCCGCCCGCAAAGAACGGCTTGAAGCTCTTGTGAATTTCGGTCGAGATGAAGGCCAGCGCCTCCAGCAGATGGGTGTGCCCCATCGGACCGGACGGCTTCAGCGCGCCATCCTGATGGGCGATCCAGTCGAGGATCGCGATGTTCTCGCTCAGCGTCTCGCCTGAATCGAGGGTAAGCGCCGGCACATAGCCCTTGGGATTGATCGCGGTGAAATCGGCCCCGCTGGCAGTACGCTTGGCCTTCAGATCGACCGCCTCATGCTCGAACGACATGCCCGCCTCATGCAACGCGATATGATCGGCCAGGCTGCACACGCCCGGCGAGTAATAGAGCTTCATCAGGTCTTCTTCATGTGGATCAACCTCAACGCGTCCGTCGGACGATGCCGGCACCGCCCGCGCGCGTGCCGCAGCCTGGGCTGCGAGCAAGCGGCTGTGTGCCGGCCTGTAGACTATAGCCAGCCGTTGCGGCGCGCGACACGACCCGCCTCGACCCGGTTGGCGGCACCCAGCTTGCCCGCCGCGTCCGACAGGTAGTTGCGCACCGTGCCCGGCGAGAGGCCCAGCCGTTCCGCGATACGCTTGTTGGATAATCCGTCCTCGGCCAGACGCAGCGCATCGCGTTCCCGGTCGGTCAGCGGATCGCGGCCTGCCTCGGCTGCGGCAGCGGACAGCGCCTGCGGGATCGCCCGGCCACCTGCGGCGACGGTGCGGATCGCCGCAGCCAATTCCTCGACGGGCGCGTCCTTGAGCAGGTAACCGCGCACGCCCGCCGCCCGCGCCCGCGCCAGATAACCCGGCCGCGCGAAGGTGGTGACGATCACCGTCGCGGTCGGCAAGCGCTCTGCTGCAATCGCGGCGGCGACCTCCAGTCCCGTCAATCCCGGCATCTCGATGTCGCTGAGCAGGATGTCGGGTTGCAGCGCCCGCACCAGTGCCAGCGCAGCGTCCCCGTCCACCGCGCGGCCGACCACCGTCAGATCGGGTTCCAGCGTCAGCAGCGCGGCGATGGCGCCGAGCACCAGCGCCTGATCCTCCGCCACCACGATCCGCAGCGGCTGGACGTTCACGCCGGCACCGCCGCGATCAGGCGGGTGCCGACACCGCCCGTGTCGATCGCGAGCGATCCGCCCGCCGCGATCAGCCGCTGCCGCATGCCGGCAATACCGTTACCCTCGCGGAACGCGCCGCCTGTTCCATCGTCGGCGACGATCAGGCGGGCGGTGCCGGCCTCCATCGTCAGTTCGATCCGGCAATACCCGGCACCAGCATGGCGAACGACGTTGGTTACCGCCTCCCGCAGCGTCATCGCCAGCACCCCACCCGCTTCGCCGGGCAGGCACGCCGGATCACCGACCAGCCGTGGCGCGACGCCCGCGGTCTGCAATGCCGCCATCGATGCCGTTATCTCATGGGTCAGTTCGCCCCCCGCCTCACCGGCCAGCGCCGCCCGCACCTCGGCAAGGCCGGCACGTGCGATGCCGGCGATGGCGCGCACCTCGGCTGTCGCTGCGGTCGCACCGCCTGGCACCAGCCGTTCGGCAAGATCGGCCTTGAGCGCGATCAGCGTCAGCGTGCGGCCGACTACATCGTGGAGGTCGCGTTGCATCCGCTCGCGCTCGGCGGTGCCCGCAAGGCGGCGCACCTCTTCCTGGCTGACGAGCAATGCCCTTGTCCGATCGTAGAAGGCCTCACGCGATAGATTGGCGCCACCGGTCACAAGGACGAGCAGCACACCCGTGCCCCACCAGAACAACGGCTGCGCCATCAGCAGCCCGGTCGCCACCGTGACGACCGCGACGGCTACGATCAGCAGCGCGGCGAACCGATACGGCCGGAGGCGAGCCGCGGCCGCGCCCGCGTAGATCGAGAACACGGTCCAGCTGCCGCCCCACGGTGCCAGCGTGATCGCCACCGCGAGGATCATCCCGCAGGCGAAGACCAGCCGCATACCACCCAGACGGTAGCTGAGGATATTGACCGGCAGGAACACCGCCAGCCCTAGCGCCGACGCGATCAGCTGCGCAGCATTGGGCGGTGCCCAGGCATAGGGCAGCGGATAGAAGACCAGATAGACCAGCCATGGCCACGGTCCGTCCCACCAGCGTGTCTGTTTCTCCCGCACCGGCCAATCCTCGCCCGGTGCGGCGGCCGCGGTCAAGCCGGACTCCGTTGCCATCCGGATCGCGCCCACCATCCGGCCATGACGGTCATCGCCAGCACGGCAAGCACGTGTCCGGCCCGCGAACCGATCGTGTCCGCACCGACCAGCGCACGGGCGATCTGGCCGAGATGGTAGGACGGCACCACCTCTCCCAACGCCTGCATCCACCCCGGCAACACCGCCGACGGTATCCACAATCCACCCAGCACCGAACAGCCGAGAAACAGCGCGTTGGCGACGGCGACCGCCCCCTTGCCGCTCATTCGCATGCCGAAGCCGAAGCCGATCAGCGCGAAGGGCACGCACGACGCGAGGTGCCATGCCGCGAGCGCCAGCCAGGTCGCGGCCGGAAGCCGCACCCCTGCGACCACCGCCAGCGCATAGATCAGCACCAGCGCCAGCCCGGTGGCGACAAGACTTGCGGCGAGTTTGGCTGCGAGATAGGCTCCGGCCGGCATTGGCGACACGCGCTTCAACTCGATCAGCCCCTGCTCGCGCTCCATGGCAACGCCTGCGCCGAAGCCGAACAACGCCGGCCCAGCGGCGGCGAACACGCCGTAACCCGCCAGCGTCGCGGCCGCGAACGCGGGCGAAGGGCTCTTCGCGACGGCCAGCGTGAACAGGCCGTAGAAGGCAGCTGGCGTCAGCACCGTCGGTGCCAGGAACTGCGGTAGACGCAAGGAGCGGCGCACCTCCGCCACTGCTTCGCGACGCCAGATGCCGTTGGGAAGCGCATGGGCGGTCATGCCGTGATCCTCCGATCGGCGCGATCGAGCAGCAGCGCGATGGCATCCTCCAGCGTCGCATCGGCGACGCGCAGGGCCGACAGATCGGGGTCGGCGAGCAGCAGCGCACGCACCGTCGCGGCACCGTCACTGGCGACGACGCTCAGTTCCGCTCCTTCCGCCGACGCGTTGTGCACCGATGGCATCGCGCGGGCAGCGCCCGGCGCGGTATGCGTCCGGCAGCGGATCACCGAGCCGCCCGCCCTCGCCCGGAGCGCGGCCGGCGTCGCGTCGGCGACGACGACGCCCGCGTCCATCACCACCACCCGGTCCGCGAGCGCATCCGCTTCCATCAGGTCGTGACTGGTGAGAAGCACCGCCGCCCCTGTATCGGCCGCCTCCCGCACCGTAGCCCACAGCGCACGGGCGGAGACGCGATCCATCGCCGCGGTCGGCTCGTCAAGGACGAGCAGGTCGGGGCGGCCGCAGATCGCCAGCGCATAATGCACCCGCCGCGCCTCCCCGCCGGATAGGGCACCGCAGCGACGTTCTGCCAGATCGGCCAGCCCCGCCAGCGCCAGCGTTTGGGCGAGCGGACGCGGGTGGCGGTAATAGCCCGATTGCAGCGTCACCATCTCCGCGACCGTCAGCACATCGGGCAGTCCTGCCGCCTGCAGCATGACGCCCAGCCGCGTCCGGGCGGCCGCGCCCCGGGGATCGAGGCCGAACAGCGTCGCCGTGCCCGCGTCCGGCGCCAGCCGCCCGGTGAGAAGCGACACCGCCGTGGTCTTGCCCGCGCCGTTGGGACCCAGCAGCGCCGTCACCTCCCCCGCGCGCACATCGAGGTCGAAACCGCCCAACACCGGCGTGCTGCCGAGCGATTTGGCAACGCCCGTCAAGCGCGCCGCAATTTCTCTATCGTAGCCGCGCTCGGGCGCTTCGAACCGTTGATCGCCGGGGTGCATCCTTGTCCTCCATGCTGGAAGACGCGACTATCCAGGCTTTCGACGCCGGGCGGCAGTGACGTTTGTCAGGAGACCGGCGTCCGTCATCGTTCGCCCCGCGCGCAGACGTCCAGCCTCCTGCCTGCCGCTCGCAGACATGTCCTTCCCGACCCGCTGCTACATACGGACAATGGCGCCGCCCTTCATCACCAGCCGCACGGCATGCACGGCCGCGATGGTTACCGTGGGATCACCCGCAACCGCGATCAGGTCGGCGACCATGCCCGGCTTCACCGCGCCGAGACGGTCGCCCATCCGCATCCACCGCGCGTTGCCTGAAGTGGCGGCGAGCAGCACCTGCGCCGGCGTCATTCCCGCTGCCGCCATCAGTTCCATCTCGCGCGCGTTCGTCCCGTGCGCGAATACGCCTGCGTCGCCACCCATGCAGATCGGCACGCCGGCGGCGAGCGCAAGGCGGAGGCTGTCACGGCTTGCCTTCACCGTGCCGGGGGTCGGCTCCGCGCCGGTCCAGCCGCGATAGCGTGCGCTCGCGTCCGCAGCGGCGAGCGTTGGGCACAAGGCGATCTTCTTCGCCGCCATGCTCGCGAAGATCGCGGGCGTCCCGCCATAGCCATGCTCGATCGTGTCGACGCCCGCCTCGATCGCGCGGCGCATGCCCTCCACGGTCGAGGCATGGACCGCGACCGGACGGCCGGCGTCGTGCGCCGCCGACACTGCCGCTCGGATCTCGTATAGGCTCAGCGTCGCGCGGCTCTCCTCGCCGGCGCGCCAACGGTAATCGGCGTAGAGCTTCACCCAGTCGGCACCGGCGGCGATCTGCCGACGCACGGCCGCGATCATCTGCTCCGTGCCCGACACCTCCTCCGCACCTTGCGGGATCGCGATACCCGGCTCGAACCCCTTGGGGCCGTAGGCACCGAGCGCGACGATCGCGCGCGTCGCGACGCTCAGCCGTGGACCCTCGACGATCCCCTGATCGATCGCCGCCTTCAGCCCGACATCGGCGTAACCCGCGCCTTCGGTGCCCAAGTCACGCTCGCTGGTGAAGCCCGCCCGCAGCGTCGCCCGGGCGTTCGCGACCGCGCGCGCGGTGCGTAGGGCCAGCGGTTCGTGCAGCACCTGATCGTCCCAGCTTGCTTCGTCATAAGGATGGAGGAACAGGTGACCGTGCCCCTCGATCATGCCCGGCATCAGCGTATCGCCGGCGAGGTCGATGACCTGCGCGCCCGCCGGAACGGTCAGGTTCGGGCCGACGGCGACGATCCGGTCGCCGCGCACCAGCACCTGCCAGTTCGCATGCACCTTCCCGTCGACGCCATCGAACACCGCCGCAGGACGCAGCAGCGTCGCGGTGCCTGTCGCGGGCTCGACCGGTGGAGCACTGGCGCCGGCGAGCAGTAACGCCATCAGGATCGCCAACCAACGCTTGGCCATGCCTCACTCCCCGTTCTAGGCTGGGGCCATGATGACGCTCCTCCGGCGCACGCGCAATCCGCTGATCCTCGCAGGCATGTTGGCGACGACCGCCGCCGCACCCGATCCCGACATGGCACGGTGGCAGGCCGAGGCGGCGCGGGTGACGATCACCCGCGACGACTGGGGCATCCCGCACGTCCGGGGCCGCAGCGACGCCGACGCGGTGTTCGGCATGAGTTACGCGCAGGCGGAGGACGACTTCGCCCGGATCGAGGCCAACTACCTGACCGCGCTCGGCCGCAGCGCCGAGGCGGACGGCGAAGAAGCGATCTGGGCCGACCTGCGCCAGCGGCTGTTCGTCGATCCGGCCGAGCTCCAGACGCAATACGCTGCCAGCCCCGCATGGCTGCGCACGTTGATGGATGCCTGGGCGGACGGGCTGAACTTCTACCTCGCGACGCACCCGCAGGTGAAGCCGAAGGTGCTGACCCGGTTCGAGCCGTGGATGGCGCTGAGCTTCACCGAGGGCAGCATTGGCGGCGATATCGAGCGCATCTCGCTCGCCGACCTCCAGACCTTCTACGGCCGGCCGACCCCGCCGACGCCGGAGGAACTGGGGGCGGTGCCGCGCGAGCCGTCGGGGTCGAACGGCATCGCCATCGCACCCAGGCTGACCGCGAAGCGCCGCGCCCTGCTTCTCATCAACCCGCACACCAGCTTCTACTTCCGCTCGGAAGCGCAGATGACCAGCGACGAGGGCCTGAACGCCTACGGCGCCAGCACCTGGGGGCAATTCTTCGTCTACCAAGGGTTCAACACGCACGCCGGCTGGATGCATACCTCGTCTACCGTCGACAATGTCGACCAGTTCACAGAGGCGGTCGTGCGGCGCGGTAATGGCTGGGCCTATCGCTATGGTCGCGAAACCCGCCCGTTGGCCGCACGCACGGTGACGCTCCGTTTCCGTCGCCCCGATGGCAGAATGGGCGAGCGGCGGTTCACCACTTGGGCGACGCACCACGGCCCGATCGTCGCGGCGAAGAACGGCCGCTGGATCGCGACCGCGCTGATGTGGCGGCCCGTCCCGGCGCTGGAACAGAGCTGGCTGCGCACCAAGGCCATCGACCTCGCCTCCTACATCGCGGTCGCCGAGCGGAAGGCGAACTCCTCCAACGACACGCTGTTCGCCGACGACAAGGGCGAGATCGCGTTCCTGATGCCGCAGTTCATGCCGGTACGTAACGATCGATTCGACTATACCCGCCCCGTCGACGGCAGCGATCCTTCGACCGACTGGCAAGGGCTTCACCCGCTCGCCAGCCTGCCGAGCGTCGCCAACCCGCGGGTCGGCTGGGTCCACAACACCAACGACTGGCCGTGGAGCGCAGCCGGACCGGACAGTCCCAGGGCAGCCGACTATCCGCGCTACATGGATCAGACCGGCGGCAATGCCCGCGGCGAACACGCCGACCTGCTGCTGACCGGCCAGCGGGGCTGGACGCCCGAGCGACTGCGCGCCGCCGCCTACGATCCCTACCTGCCCGCCTTCGCGCGGCTGCTGCCCGGCCTCGTCGCCGCATGGCGCGCACTGCCGACGAACGACCCGCGCCGGCGCGCGCTGGCCGGGCCGATCGCGACACTCGCCCGGTGGGATCATCGCTGGGGCAAGGATTCGATCGCGACCAGCCTCGCCGTTTACTGGGGCGACCAGCTCTGGCGCGAGGTCGGCAGCGTCGCACAGGCGGAGCGGATCAACGTGCCCGACTATATCGCCGCCCGCGTCGACGCCGCGACCAAGCTTACCGCGCTGGAAACGGCGGTCGCGCAACTGACGCGCGACTTCGGCAGCTGGAAAACGCCGTGGGGCGCGATCAACCGCTTCCAGCGGCTTGACCACGCCATCCGGCCGCACTTCGACGACGCGCAGCCATCGACGCCCGTCCCCTTCACCTCGGCGCAGTGGGGCAGCCTTGCCTCGTTCGGCGCCAAGACGTGGCCGGGTACGAAGCGCTACTATGGCACCAGCGGCAACAGCTTCGTCGCGGTGGTCGAGTTCGGCCCCCGCGTGAGGGCAATGGCCGTCATGGCAGGCGGGCAGAGCGGTAATCCGGCCTCACCGCACTTCGCCGACCAGATCGACCGCTACGCCACGGGTCGCCTTCGGCCGATCTACTTCCACCCTGACGAACTCTCCGGTCATGTCGAGCGGGTGTATCGTCCCGGTGACTGACCGCTCCTCATACATCGCCTTCGCGATCGCCCAGAGGCTGTTATGGACTTGTGAATGAGGCTGATTCATCCGTTGTCGGATGAGTACTTGCCGTAAGCCGTACCCGTCTGACATCGGCGACGGGGAGTGGTCGCTGGTATTCCCTTATCTACTTTTGCAGCGTGAGGATGCCGGGCAGCGGGAGCATGACCTACGCGAGGTGTTCAACGGCCTTCGCCACATCGTGAAGACGGGCGCGCCGTGGCGCTGGATGCCAAACGACCTGCCACCTTGGGCGAAGCAGCTCAAGGTTCCAGCGATGCGAAGCATCGTTGGAATGGCTGCGGAGGGAGCGGTGTACCAGCAGACGCAGCGCTGGCTGGCGGCGGGCTGCTTTGAAGCGATGGTGGACGATCTGCGCAGCGTGCTGCGGCTGGCGGCAGGGCGAAAGGCCGAATCCAGTGCCGTGATCATCGACAGTCGAACGCTGCGTGCCACGCCGGAGAGCGGCGAGCGTGCGGGCTATGACGGCGGGAAACGCAAGAAGGGCTCGAAAATCCACATAGCCGTCGATACGCTGGGACACCTGCTTGCGCTGCACGTTACGCCAGCCAGCGCTGAAGATCGTGGCGAAGTCGAACGGCTTGCCCGCACCGTGCAGGCTGTCACCGACAACCATGTCGAAGTCGCCTGCGTCGATCAGGGTTATACCGGCGAACGTGCCGCCAACGCCGCGGCCGAACACGGTATCGCCCTGGAGGTCGTCAAACTGCCTGAAGCCAAGCGCGGCTTCGTCCTGCTGCCGCGGCGCCGGGTGGTCGAGCGATCATTCGCTTGGGCCACCCGCTTCCGCCGCCTCGGGGTCAGGCCCATGTCATCTCGCTATACCCCGCCATCCCCCATGGCGGGGTATAGCGATACCGGGGTGTGCAGATATTTCGGCCCCTTACGCGGCGAGGAACATCTCCGGTGGCAACGCCATCACCGCATCCGCGCCGCCCTCGATCTTGCGCCGCAACGCGCCCGCCTCGGGCAGGATGCGCTCCGCGAAGAAGCGCGCGGTCACCAGCTTGGCGTCGAGGAACGCGGCATCGCCCTCGCCGGCCGCCTTCAGCCGGGTCGCGGCCACCGCCATGCGCAGCCACATCAGCCCGGTCGCCACCAGCCCGGTCAGGTGCATATAGCTGACCGCACCCGCCCCGACATGGTCCGGGTTCTTCATGCCGTTGGCCATGAACCACATCGTCGCGGCCTGCTGCTCGCCCAGCGCCCTTTCCAGCCGCGTCGCCAGATCGGCGGTCGTGGCATCGGCCTTGGCCGCGGCGACCTCGGTCGCGACCAGCTTGAAGAACGCCTGGATCGCGCGGCCACCGTTCTGGGCCAGTTTCCGTCCGACCAGGTCCATCGCCTGCACGCCGTTGGTGCCTTCATAGATCTGCGCGATCCGGGCATCGCGGACATATTGCTCCATCCCCCATTCGCGGATGTAGCCATGGCCGCCATAGACCTGCTGCGCGTTGGTCGCGATCTCATAGCCCTTGTCGGTGCCCACCCCCTTGATGACCGGGGTCAGCAGGCCGATCAGGTCGGCGGCCATCTGCCGATCCGCCTCGTCGACCGCACGGTGTTCCAGATCGACCTGCAACGCGCCCCACAGGCACAGGGCGCGCAGCCCTTCGGTCCACGCCTTGCCTTCCATCAGCATCCGGCGGACATCGGGATGGACGAACAGCGTATCCGCCTTCTCGTCCGGTTCCGCCGGTCCGGCCAGCGCCCGGCCCTGCCGCCGGTCGCGGGCATAGTGGACCGCGTTCTGATACGCCGTCTCCGCGATACCCAGCCCCTGCAGGCCGACGCCGAGGCGTGCCGCGTTCATCATGATGAACATCGCGGCGAGGCCCTTCATCTCCTCGCCGACCAGCCAGCCGGTCGCCCCGTCATAGTTCATCACGCAGGTCGAATTGCCGTGGATGCCCATCTTGTGCTCGATCGACCCGCACGACACCGCGTTGCGGGCGCCCAGCGTGCCGTCGTCGTTCACCATCACCTTGGGCACCACGAACAGCGAAATGCCCTTCGAACTGTCCGGCGCCCCCGGCGTCTTGGCAAGGACCAGATGGATGATGTTGTCGGTCAGGTCGTGTTCGCCCGCCGAGATGAATATCTTGGTGCCGGTGATCGCGTAGCTGCCGTCGTCGTTCGGCACCGCCCGGGTGCGGATCAGGCCCAGATCGGTGCCGCATTGCGGCTCCGTCAGGTTCATCGTGCCGCCCCATTCGCCGGACACCATCCGCGGCAGGTATTTTTCCTGCTGCTCGGGCGATCCCTTCACCACCAGCGCGGCGATCGCGCCATGCGCCAGGCCGGGATACATCGCGAACGCCATGTTGGCGGAGATCATATATTCTTGGAACGCGGTCGACACGACGTGCGGCATCGCCTGCCCGCCGAACGCCTCGGGCGCGGACAGCGTGCCCCAGCCCGATTCGACGAACCGGCGATAGGCATCCTTGAAGCCGTCGGGCGTCGTCACTGATCCGTCGGCATGGCGGGTGCAGCCCTGCTCGTCACCGATCTGGTTGAGCGGGAACAGCACCTCCGCGACGAAACGGCCGCCCTCCTCCAGCACCGCCTCGACCGTGTCGGGGGTGGCGGCGCCGAAACCGGGGACGTTCGAATAGGCGGGCAGGCCCACGACGTGTTCCAGCACGAAGCGGGTATCGCGGACGGGGGGCGTGTATTGCGGCATTACCGGGACATCCTCTGTTTATCGTCGGTCGTTTTTATCGTTGGTCGTTTTTATCGTTGGTCTGGGGCACCGACGGGTTCGACCAGCGCGACGAAGTCGGCGAGTTCGGCGATCGCGGCATCGATGTCGCGTCGTTGCGCCTCCAGCGCCGCGATCCGCGCACGGCAGCGCTCGATCGTCACCTGCCGCTGCACCCGCCGGCCGTCGTCCAGATCATACAAGTCGATCATCTCGCGGATCTCGCCCAGCGAAAAGCCGACCCGCTTGCCGCGCAATATCCACGCCAGCCGGGCGCGATCGCGGTGCGAATAGACGCGGACGGTGCCGCGCCGGTCGGGGGCGATCAGCCCTTCGTCCTCGTAGAAACGCAGCGCCCGCGCGGTGACCGCAAACTCCTCGCACAGGTCGGAGATCGAATAATCGTCGCGATCATGACGCGGGGTGATCGCCGCATAGGAAGCTGCATCGGCCATGCGCCCCTATCGCATGACGTTTACGTCAACGTCAAGTCAACGGGATCAACCGATCGCCGTCGATCCGGCGATAGAAGCAGCTCGCGGCACCGGTGTGACAGGCCGGCCCCGCCGGATCGGCGATCACCCACAGTGCATCCTGATCGCAGTCGATCCGCATCTCTACCACGCGCAGGACGTTGCCGGACGTCTCGCCCTTCTTCCACAGGCGCTGCCGGCTGCGCGACCAGAAGGTCGCTTCCCCGGTGGCCTGCGTCGCCGCCAGTGCCTCGGCATTCATGTGCGCCACCATCAGCAGCGCGCCCGCCCGGTCGGTGACGACCGCGGTGACGAGGCCGGCGGCATCATAGGCGGGGTCGAGGGCGAGGGTCTGGTCGCGGGGATCGGTCATGCCCCCTGCCTAGCGCGCCGCCACGGCCCCGTCAGCCGTCATGTCAGCCGCCATGTCAGCCGCCATGTCAGCCGTGATCGCGGATCGCCTTGATCAGCGCGGCCTTGTCCATCTTCGACCGGCCGGCGATCCCCACCTTGCGCGCCTGTGCCAGCAGGTCGGTCTTGGTCCGGTCCTCCAGGTGGACGCTGTTGTGCGACAGCGTGCCGGCCGCCTTCGCATTGGCGATCCGCGCCGCCTTGCCGGGCGAATTGCCGTCCTCGACCAGCTTCTCGAACAGCGCGTCATCCTTGATCTGCGGGCCGTGGTCGCGTGCCATGATCTCGTCTCCTTGCCGCCGCCAAAACCATCGATGCGACGATCGGCTCCCGATTTTCGTGACAAACAGGCGACAAGCCGGACGACCCTATCTATAGGGCGCGCGACACCAAGAGAGCCCCGCTCCCATGCTGACCACCAATCCCTATGATGTTTCCTCCGACGACGGGGACACGCTGCGCGAAGAATGCGGCGTGTTCGGCGTCTCCGGCAGTTCCAGCGCCGCCGCGCTCGTGGCGCTCGGCCTCCACGCCCTCCAGCATCGCGGGCAGGAGGCGGCGGGCATCACCTCGTTCGACGGCACGCATTTCCACACCCATCGCGCGATGGGCCATGTCGCGGGCAATTTCGACCGCGACGACGTGATTCGCGCGCTGCCCGGCACGGTGGCGGCGGGGCATGTCCGCTATTCCACCTCGGGCGATACGGCGTTGCGCAACGTGCAGCCGCTCTATGCTGAACTCCAATCCGGCGGCTTCGCGGTCGCGCACAACGGCAACATCTCCAACGCGCTGAAACTGCGACGCGAACTGGTGCGGCGCGGCTCGATCTTCCAGTCGACCAGCGATACCGAGACGATCATCCACCTCGTCGCCACGTCCAGCTACCGCACCCTGATCGACCGGTTCATCGATGCGCTGAAGCAGATCGAGGGCGCCTATTCGCTGGTGGTGATGACGCCGGAGGGGATGATCGCCTGCCGCGATCCGCTCGGCATCCGGCCGCTGGTGATGGGCCGGCTGGACGACGCGGTCATCTTCGCCTCGGAAACCGTCGCGCTCGACGTGTGCGGCGCGACGTTCGAACGGATCGTGGAGCCGGGCGAACTGGTGATCGTGCAGAATGGCGAGGTCCGCTCGGTCAAGCCGTTCGCCCCCGTCCCCGCGCGGCCCTGCATCTTCGAATGGGTGTATTTCTCGCGCCCCGATTCGATCGTCGACAGCCATTCGGTCTATTCGGTCCGCAAGGAGATCGGCGCGCAGCTGGCGGCCGAATCGCCGGTCGATGCCGATCTGGTCATCCCCGTCCCCGATTCGGGTGTGCCGGCCGCGATCGGCTATGCCCAGGCATCGGGCATCCCGTTCGAACTCGGCATCATCCGCTCGCACTATGTCGGGCGCACCTTCATCCAGCCGGGCGACAAGGTCCGCCATCTCGGCGTCAAGCTGAAGCACAACGCCAACCGCGCGCTGATCGAGGGCAAGCGGGTGATCCTGGTCGACGATTCGATCGTGCGTGGCACCACCAGCCTGAAGATCGTGCAAATGATGCGCGACGCGGGCGCGGCGGAGGTCCACCTGCGCATCGCCTCCCCGCCCACCCGGCACAGCTGCTTCTACGGCGTCGACACGCCGGAGCGGACCAAGCTGCTGGCGCACAAGCTGGATCTGGGCGGGATGACCGATTTCATCCATGCCGACACGCTCGCCTTCGTCTCGATCGACGGGCTGTACAAGGCGCTGGGCGAGGCGAAGCGCGCCGATGTCCGCCCCAATTACTGCGACGCCTGCTTCACCGGCGATTATCCGACCACGCTGACCGATCATGACGACAGCGCACAGGTCGATCAGTTCGCGCTGCTCGCCGAACGCGTGATCTGACCATGGCCGATCTGCCACTCGAAGGCCGCCTCGCGCTCGTTACTGGCGCCAGCCGGGGGATCGGCGCCGCCACCGCCATCGCCCTGGCGGCGACGGGCGCGCACGTCGTCATCACCGCGCGCACCGCATCGGCGCTGGAGGAGGTGGAGGAGACGATCTTCGCCGCCGGCGGCTCTGCGACGATCGCGCCGCTCGACCTGACCGAAACCGATGCGATCGCCCGGCTGGCGGCGGCGGTCGGCGAACGCTGGCAGGCGCTCGACGTGATGGTGCTGAACGCCGGGATGCTCGGCAGCCTGTCGGCGGTACCCGCGATCGATCCCAAGGAATTCGCGCAGGTGCTGACGCTCAACGTCAGCGCGCAAGGGGCGATGATCGCCGCGTTCGATCCGCTGCTGCGTCGGGCCAAGGCGGGCAAGGTGATCGGCGTCACCAGCAGCGTCGGCCGCGATCCGCGCGCCTATTGGGGGGCCTATGGTGCGTCGAAGGCCGCGTTCGAAACGCTGCTGGGCGCCTATGGCGACGAGGTCGAACAGCTCGGTCGCACCCGCGTCGCGATCCTCGATCCCGGCGCCACCCGCACGAAGATGCGCGCCCGCGCCTATCCGGGTGAGGACCCGCAATCGGTGAAGGACCCCGCGATCGTAGCGGAACGCATCGTCAAACTCGCGGTCGACGGCTTTCCCGCGGGGCATCGCGAACGGGTGGGCTAGTCACCCTTCGCGCTGACCCCCTACCGTTGGTGCCCACCATCGCCCGTTCGTGCTGAGCGTAGTCGAAGCACCGCCCCACACGCATGGCCTTCGGCCTCGCTCGGGCAGAACGGATGGGGGGCATCACTCCTTCACCAACGTCACCTGCGCCACGTCGATCCCGCCGCCGCGGAACCCGCCCTCGCAATACATCAGGTAATAGCGCCAGAGCCGCCGGAACCGCGTGTCCAGCCGTGCCGGCAACCGCCCCTCGCGATCGGCGGCGTCGAAACGCTGGCGCCATTGCCGCAGCGTCTCGGCATAATCCTGGCCGAAGCCGTGTCGGTTCTGCCAATCCAGCCCGCGCGCGGCCGCCAGCGCGCGGAACCGCGGTTCTGACAGCAGCATCCCGCCCGGAAACACGTGGCGCTGGATGAAATCGACGCTGGCGGCATAGGCGGGGAACACGTCGTCGGCGATCGCGATATACTGGATCGCGGCGCGCCCGCCCGGCTTCAGCGCGGCGGCGATCGCGTCGAGATAGGCGGGCCAGTATTCCTGCCCGACCGCTTCGACCATCTCGATGCTGGCGACCGCGTCGAACTGCCCGGCCACGTCGCGATAATCGGTCAGGGCCACGTCGACACCGGGCAGCGCCCGCGCATCCACCGCCGCCTTCTGTTCGGCGGACAGCGTCAGCGCATGGACGCGCCGGCCCTCGCCCGCCGCCAGCGCCGCGAACGATCCCCAGCCACACCCGATCTCCAGCACCGTGTCGCCGGGCTTGGTCGCGGTGCGGTCCAGTATGGCGTGCAGCTTGGTGGCCTGCGCCTCGGCCAGCGACTGGCCGGGGCGCTCGAAGATCGCGCTCGAATAGGTCAGGCTCTCGTCCAGCCATTCGCGGTAGAAATCATTGCCCAGATCGTAATGCGCGGCGATATTGCGCCGTGCACCGCCCCGGTCGTTGCGCCGCAACCGGTGCCATGCCCGCCCCGCCAGCCGCGCGACCGTGCCCGCCCGTGCCGCATCGCCCAGCGGCACGCGGTTGCGCATGAACAGGTCGAACAACGGCACCGCATCGGGGCTGGACCAGTCGCCCGCCTCCCATCCCTCGTACCAGCCGACCGAGCCGGCGGTGGCCAGCCGCCACAGCGCGCGCCAGCGATGCACCGCGACCGTCGCGACCGGCCCGTCCGCCAGCCCGCCGATCAGCCGCGCACTGCCGTCCGGCAGCGTCGCCTCGATCGCCCCGACCGCCAGTCCACGATCGATCCGGTCGAGCAGCCGGTGGAACGGATGCGACAACACCCGCACGGGCAACGACACGCGACGACGATGGATGGCCCCGGCTTTCATGCGCGGCCCCATGCACCCGCATCGTCGGCAGGGGAAGCCCGCTCGGTCGAGCGGCTTGGCTCGATGGATCGTCCGGGCGGGCGCGCGAAGAACGTCGGGAACGCCCCGTCAGATCGCCCGCGCCGCCGCCAGCGCCCGCTCGCGTGCCTCGCGGTGGCCGACGATCTTGGCGGGATAGTTCGCCGGTCGGCATCCCGCCGCGTCGGGATCGTGGATCGCCGCGTCGCCCACGTCCGCCAATTCGGGCACCCAGCGGCGGATATAATCGCCCGCGTCGAATTTTTCCGACTGGCCGAGCGGCGCCATGATCCGCCCGAACATGTTGGCGTCGACCCCGGTGCCTGCGACCCATTGCCAGTTGACGGCATTGTTGCCGTAATCGGCATCGATCAGGCAGTCCCAGAACCAGCGTTCGCCCTCGCGCCAGTCGATCAGCAGATGCTTCACCAGGAAGCTGGCGGTAATCATCCGCACCCGGTTGTGCATCCAGCCGGTGTTCCACAACTGGCGCATCCCGGCATCGACGATGGGATAGCCGGTATGCCCGGTCTGCCAGGCGCGCAGATCGGCCTTGGCCTCCGCGCCCTGCCGCCACTGCAACCGATCGTATTTGGCGCGGCCATTGGCATCGGCATAATTGGGCAGCGCCATCACGACGCCGCTGGTGAAATCCCGCCACGCCAGTTCCTTCAGGAAGGTGTGACCGGCATCGACATCGGCGGCGTGCCACACCGCCCGTGCCGAAATCTCGCCGAAATGGAGATGGGGCGACAATCGCGTCGTGCCCTCGGTCGCGGGCAGGTTGCGCGCCTCGTCATACTCGCCCAGCAAGTCGGGGATGTCCGCCACCTTCGCCTGCGCGCACGCCTCGCCCGGCGTCCAGTCGGCATCGAACCCGCCCGACCAGTCGGGCGCGGTCGGCAACAGTTTCCAGTCGGCTGGATCGTCGCTCGCCGGCCATTGCTCTGGCGCGGTGATAGTTTCGGGGGCGGGATACGGTGCCTCGGGCGGCAGGAAGTTCTGCAACGCCTTCCAGAACGACGAATACATCCGGAACGGCTGGCCGCCGCGGGTGCGGACATCCTCGATCCGGGTCAGGTGGTTGCCGTCGTACAGGTGGAGCCGGTCACCCAGTGCCGTCTCCGCCGCCCGCCACCACGGTTCGTAATGGCGCAAGGCGTGGACGCGCGCCGCCCCCGTCTCCTCGATCACCGTCGCCAGCACCGCCTCGGCCCGGCCGCGCCGCAGGATCAGGCGGCTGCCCTTCGCCTCCAGCGCCGTGGCGAGCGCCGCCAGGCTGTGGTGCAGCCACCAGCGCTGCGCACCGCCGATCCGCCAGTCGCCCGGTGTCTCGTCGTCGAGGATATAGAGCGGGATCACCGGCCCCTCGCCCGCCGCGGCGATCAGCGCGGGTTGATCGCAAAGGCGCAGGTCCTGACGGAACCAGAGGATGACGGGATCGGGCATGTCCCGCCTAACGGTCGCCCGCGCCAAATGCTCCCGCTTCCTGCCCGCCCAGCGCCTCGCCCAGCGTCAGGATCGCATCGACATGCCGCCGGGCGATCGCCATCACGTCGTCGCCATAGCCGCCGCCGACCGTGCAGGCGACCGGCACCCCCCGCTCCCGCGCCAGCCGCGCCACCAGCCGCTCACGCGCGACCAGCCCCGCCAGCGTCAGGTCCAGCCGCCCCAGCCGATCGCCGCCGAACGGATCGACCCCCGCCTGATACAGGATCAGTTGCGGCCGCATGTCGTCCAGTAGCGGCACCAATGTACGCTCCAGCGTGGCCAGATAATCGGCATCGCCGACCCTGTCGGGCAGCGGCACGTCGAGCGTCGATCGGGCCTTGCGGGCGGGAAAGTTCTTTTCGGCATGGATCGAATAGGTGGCGATCTCCGGCCGCCCCGCGGTCAGCACCGCGGTGCCGTCGCCCTGATGCACGTCGACATCGACGATCAGCACCCGATTGACCCGACCTTCCTCCACCAGCCTGATCGCTGCGACCGCCAAGTCGTTGAAAACGCAGTATCCGGCCCCGGTGTCGGGCAGGGCGTGGTGGCTGCCGCCGGCGGTGTTGGCGGCAAAGCCATGCGCTATCGCCAGCAGCGCGGCCAGATAGGTGCCACCCGGCACCGCCGCCGCGCGGGTCGCGACGACCGGCGTCACCGGAAAGCCGATACGGCGCTCCTTGGCAGGGGGCACCTGCGCCGTCAGCACCTCGGCGACATAATCGGGGTCGTGCGTCGCCTCCAGCCATGCGGGCGGCATCGGTTCGGGCAGATGCCAGGCGATCCGCTCCCCTTCGGCGAGCAGCAGGTCGCGGATCGCCCCGTTCTTGCCCCAGCGATAGGTGGACCGGGCCGGCGCCTCGGTGACATAGGCCGGGTGGTGGACGACATGGATCACGCCGATTAGGTAGGGTGCCGTCCCCGACCCCGCCATCCCGACTTCAGCCCGGAGCCCGCATGACCGACCATTATGTCCGCCCCGATGTCCGCCAGTTCCTCGATTATCTGAATGCCCTGCCGGGGCCGCGCACCCACGAACTCGATCCCGTCGCCGCGCGGCAGATGTTCACCGCGACGAAGGACCTGACCGACCTGCCCGTGGGCGATCTGGCGACGATCCGGGATATCGCCATTCCCGGCCCCGACGGCCCGATCCCCGCCCGCCTGTTCGATGCGGCGGAAACGCGGGTGCCGGGACCGGTGATGGTCTTCTATCATGGCGGCGGTTTCGTGTTCGGCGAGATCGAGACGCATGCCTCGCTGTGCGCGGAGATGGCGCGGGTGCTGGGGATGCCGGTGCTGTCGGTCGAATACCGGCTAGCGCCCGAACATCGCTGGCCCGCCGCGCCCGACGATGCGGAGGCGGCGGCGCGCTGGGTCGCGTCGAATCCGTCGGCGCTTGGCCGTACCGCGACCGGCCTCGTCCTGTCCGGCGACAGCGCCGGGGGGATGCTGACGATCGTGACCGCGATGGCGCTGCGCGACCGGCCGGCGGCGGTGCCCGTCATCGCGCAGGCGCCGCTCTATCCCGTCACCGATCCTGCCGGCCGCTACCCGTCGTTCGAGGAGTTCGCCGAGGGGTATCTGCTGACCAAGGCGGCGATGCTGTGGTTCGGCGATGCCTATCAGGCGGATATCGCGCATATGCGCGGCTCGCCGATGCTGGCGCCGCTAGCCGGGATGCCCCCGGCGGTGATCGTCGCCGCCAGCCTTGATCCCCTGCGCGATCAGGGCCGCGCCTATGCCGCCCGCCTGATCGAGGCGGGGGTGCCGACCGTCTACCGCGAGGCGGTGGGGACGGTCCACGGCTTCGCGACGCTGCGCAAGGCGATCCCCTCTGCGGTCGGCGACATCGCCGGCTTCCTTGTCGCGCTGAAGGCCGTGGTGGCGGAGTCCGAGGCGGCCCGCGTGATGGCGCAGGCGGCCCGATGACCGACCTGCCCTATCGTCCCTGTGCGGGGATCATGCTGGTCGATCGCACCGGCCGCGTCTTCGTCGGCCAGCGCATGGATTCGACGCTGGAGGCATGGCAGATGCCGCAGGGAGGGATCGATCCCGGCGAAGAGCCGCTGACCGCCGCTATGCGTGAGCTTGGTGAAGAAACCGGGATCGCGCCCGACAAGGTGGAACTGATCGAGGCGGCCGATGGCGACTTCGTCTACGATCTGCCCCCCGAACTGGTCGGCAAGGTGTGGAAGGGGCGCTGGCGCGGGCAGAGCCAGCGCTGGTTCCTGTTCCGGTTCCTGGGCGAGGATACCGATATCGACATCGCCACCGCGCATCAGGAGTTCCGGGCGTGGCGCTGGATCGAGCCGGACGATCTCCCCCGGCTGATCGTGCCGTTCAAGCGCGCGCTGTACGAGGCGGTACTCGCGGCATTCCGGCCCCGGCTCGACGCGGAGCGCGCGCGCTGACCGGTTGCAGCGCGGCATCGGTCGGGTAAGGAAGGTCGCGTGCCGTTCCCGATCCTCCTGCTGGCTGCCACCGCCCCCGCCGCCGCCGTCACGCCGGTCGCGATCACGCCCGCCACCGATCCGCAGACCGCCGCCGGCGCGATGATCCCCGAATCGATTCGCGCGATGCTCGACGCCGCGATCCAGTCCGGGAACGACGGCGACGTATCGACCATCGTCAAATATGCCCGTTCCGCCGATCCGTTGAGCGGCGATGCGGTGCTGGCGATCGCGCAGAAATGGCGGAACGACCGGGCCGCCGCGCGCGAACAGGTGATCCGGCAGGCCAGTTTCCTGAACCTGTGGAAGGGGCGCGCCGAGGTCGGCGGATTCCTCACCACCGGCAATTCCGATACCGCCGGCGGCAGCGCGGTGCTCGCGGCGGAGCGTGAGGGGCTGCAATGGCGGCACAAGTTCCAGGTGCAGGCGGACTATCAGGAAAGCCTGAACGTCACGACGCGCGAGCATTACCTCGTCGCCTACGAACCCAACTACAAGATCGACGACCGCGCCTATATCTATGGCGCGGTGCAATATGAAAGCGACCGGTTCCTCGGCTATACCGATCGTCTGTCGGCATCGAGCGGCGCCGGCTACAGCTTGCTGAAAAGGCCGCGGATGCAACTCGACCTCGAACTCGGGCCGGGTTTCCGTCATACCGAATTCACCGATGCGACCGTCCAGTCGAGCATCGCCGGGCGTGGATCGATGGATTTCCGGTGGCAGATACTGGGTGGCCTGACGCTGCGCCACGTCGCCTCCGCGTATATCCAGCGGTTCAATTCGACGGTGAGCACGACGACGTCGGTCAACGCCAAGCTGCTGGGGCCGCTGTCCGCCCAGCTGTCGTACAACGTCCAGTACGAAAGCATGCCGCCGGAAGGGCGGGAAACGACCGACACGATCAGTCGCGCATCGCTGGTCTATACTTTTTGATGCCGGTCGATCCGATCGGGCGCGATGCGATCGCGGGGATCGACGCCGCCGCGATGCTGGCGCAGGTCGAACGCTGGGCCGCGATCAACAGCGGCACGCGCAACCTGCCCGGTCTGGCGACGATGGCGGGATTGCTGGCGGATGCCTGCGCCACCCTGCCCGGGGCGGTGCGGCTGGTCGATCCCGCCCCCGTCGACAGCGTCGGCGTGGACGGCCGGATCGAACCGATCGACCATGGTCGACACCTCGTCGTGTCCGTGCGACCGGAGGCCGCACGACGGCTGTTGTTCGTAGGCCATATGGATACGGTGTACGGCGTCGATCACCCATTCCAGACGCTGGCCTGGCGCGACGACGGGGCGTTGGTCGGACCGGGGGTAACGGACATGAAGGGCGGGCTAGCGGTGATGCTGGCCGCGCTTCACGCGGTGGAGGCGAGCGGCGCCGCCGCCGGGATCGGGTACGACGTGCTCATCAATTCTGACGAGGAAACTGGATCGCTGTCATCGGCCGCGCTGATCGCCGATCTCGCCCGCGGCAAGACGGCGGCGTTCGGCTACGAGCCTGCGCTGGCGGACGGGACGCTGGCGGGGGCGCGGGGTGGCACCGGCAATTTCTCGGTCGTGGTGCGGGGTCGCAGCGCCCATGCCGGCCGCAATCGGCGCGATGGCCGCAATGCCGTGGTCGCGGCGGGCGATCTGGCGCTGCGGCTCGCCCGGTCGGATCGGCCGGGCTTCGCGGTCAACCCCGCCCGGATCGACGGTGGCGGCCCGAACAACATGGTGCCCGATCTGGCGGTGCTACGCGTCAACTTCCGCCCGCGCGATTGCGACGCCATCGCGGCGGCCGATCAGGTATTGCGTGCCACCGCCGCCGCCATCGCCACCGATCATGAGGTGACCACGACGGTACATGGCGGCTTCACCCGCCCGCCCAAGCCGGTCGATCCCGCGGCGGCGCGGCTGTTCGGGCTGGTCGGACGGGCGGGCGCGACGCTTGGCCTTGCCATCGCGCGGTGCGATACCGGCGGGGTATGCGACGGCAACAACATCGCCGCGGCCGGTGTGCCGGTGGTCGATACGATGGGGGTGCGTGGCGGCGCGATCCATTCGGCGGACGAATATCTGCTGGTCGACAGCTTGGCGGAGCGGGCCGCCCTGTCGACGCTGGCGATCCTGCGGCTGGCCAAGGGTGACCTGACATGAGCTTCCGCATCCGTGCCGCGACCGATGGCGACCTGCAGCCTCTCTACGAGATGGCGAAGCTGACCGGCGGCGGCTTCACCAACCTGCCTCCCGATCGCCACGCCCTGGGGGCCAAGCTCGATCGCAGCCACGCCGCCTTCGCGCGGGCGGACGGCCCGGTCGAGGACGAGCTGTTCGTGCTGGTGCTGGAGAATGTCGCGACCGGCGAGGTGCGCGGCACCTGTCAAATCTTCACGCGGGTGGGCGATCGCCACCCCTTCTACAGCTATCGCATCGGTACGCTGACCCAGCACAGCCGCGAACTGGCGCGCACCTTCCGCGCCGAGATGCTGACGCTGACCACCGATCTGGAAGGATCCAGCGAGGTCGGCGGCCTGTTTCTCCATCCCGGCGAGCGGGCGGGCGGGCTGGGCCTGCTCCTCGCCCGGTCGCGCTATCTGTTCATCGCCGCCCACCGCGCCCGCTTCGCCGACCGCATCCTGGCGGAATTGCGCGGTGTGATCGACGAGGCGGGCGGATCGCCGTTCTGGGACGGCCTTGCCGGGCGGTTCTTCGGGATGAATTTTCAGGACGCCGACCAGTTCAATGCGATCAACGGCCACCAGTTCATCGCCGACCTGATGCCCAAGCATCCGGTCTACACCGCGATGCTGACCGACACCGCGCGCGCCGCGATCGGCCTGCCCCACCCGTCCGGCCGCGCCGCGATGCGGATGCTGGAGCATGAGGGGTTCCGGTACGAAGGCTATCTCGACATCTTCGACGGTGGCCCGACGATGACCGCACGAACCGATCACGTCCGCTCGATCGCCGAGGCGCGGACCGATCCGATCGTGGCGGTGGCGGCGGGTGGCACGGAGGCGCTGGTGGCCACCGGCACGCTGGCCGGGTTCCGCTGCACCTTCGGCACGGTCGCGGCGGCGGATGGCGGCATCGCCCTGTCGCCGGCTGCCGCCGCGTCGCTGGGCGTCGCTGCCGGCGACCGCGTACGCCATGTGGAGCGCTGGTGATGACGGGCGTGGTGGAGATCAATTTCGACGGCATCGTCGGGCCGAGCCACAATTATGCCGGTCTCAGCCCCGGCAACCTTGCCGCCACCCGTAACGCCGGCGCGACCGCGCATCCGCGCGCGGCGGCGTTGCAGGGTATCGCAAAGATGCGCGCCAATCTGGCACTGGGGCTGACGCAGGGCATCCTGCTGCCCCATCCGCGCCCCGATCGCGTCTGGCTGACCGACCTTGCCACCGACCCCCTTGCCGCCCCGCCGCATCTGCTGGCGCAGGCGATGTCCGCCTCCGCCATGTGGGCGGCCAACGCGGCGACGGTATCGCCCGCCATCGATACGGCCGACGGCCGTTGCCACCTGACGGTCGCCAATCTCGTCACCATGCCGCACCGCAGCCATGAATGGCAGGCGACGCTGGCGCAGTTGCGGATCGCCTTCGCGCACCCCCACTTCACGGTCCACGGTCCAATCCCCGCCCCGTTCGGTGACGAGGGCGCGGCCAATCATATGCGGCTGTGCGACGGGCACGGTGCGGCGGGTGTCGAGGTCTTCGTCTACGGCCGCAGCGGCGGTGCCTTTCCCGCGCGCCAGTCCGAAGAGGCGAGCCGGGCGGTCGCGCGACGCCACCAGCTCGATCCCGCCCGCACGCTGTTCGTCGAACAATCCCCCGCCGCGATCGCGGCGGGCGCGTTCCACAACGATGTCGTCGCGGTGGCCAACGAACGCGTGCTGTTCGCGCACGAACACGCCTTTGCCGATCCGGTTGGTTTCCATACCGATCTGCGGCGGCTGTTCCCCGCGGTCGAGATCGTCGAGGTGCCGGCGGCGGCAGTGCCGCTGGAGGAGGCGATCGCCGCCTATCTGTTCAACGCCCAACTGGTATCGACGCCGGCCGGCATGACGCTGGTGCTGCCCGGTGAGGCACGGGCGAGCGAACCCGTCTGGCGCTGGCTTCAGGCGCATGTCGCCGGGAACGGCCCGATTCGCCGGCTGGAGGTGGTCGACGTCCGCGAGTCGATGGCGAACGGCGGTGGCCCCGCCTGCCTGCGGCTGCGCGTGGTGGCCGATCCGGCGACGATCGATCCGCGCTTCCTGGTCGACGAGCACCGGCTTACCCGGATCGCGGGGGTGATCGAGGCGAACTGGCCGGCGGAAATCGCCCCCACCGCGATCGGCGATCCGCAATTGATCGCCACGGTGGAGGCCGCCCGCCTCGCGCTGCTGGACGTGCTCGACCTGCGTGAACTGGCCTGACCTGTCGGGTTAACTGACAGTCAACCATATCCGTTAATCCGGGAATCGCGCTTTTCCGGCACTGGCCCGGTTCTTGCTGCACGATCGACATGCTCCACCGCTTTCTCCGCCTGTTCGTCATCAAAACCAAGTTCGAGGCGTTCCTGGTCATCTATGGACTGGCGCTCGGCGCGACGCAGCGTGGGGCGCAGTATCTCGATCAATATCCCGGCTATGCCGGCTGGCTGCTGTTCGCATGCTGCCCGGCGGCAGTGTTCATGGCGGGTGTTCGCATCCTCGATTCGCTGGAGCGCGAACAGGAGATGACGTGACCGGGCTTGGGGGCGTGACAGGATAAGTTGGTCGCACACCGCGGCGGCGTGACTATCTGCACCGTGACATGAGCACGCTCACCCATCTGCAACGCCTCGAAGCCGAGAGCATCCACATCATGCGCGACGTGGTCGCCGAAACCGAACGGCCGGTGATGCTGTATTCGGTCGGCAAGGACTCCGCGGTGATGCTGCATCTGGCCAAGAAGGCGTTCGCGCCGGGTCGCCCGCCCTTCCCGCTGCTGCACGTCGATACGACGTGGAAATTCCGCGCGATGTACGAATTGCGCGACCGTGCGGCGCAGGCGGCGGGCATGGACCTGATCGTTCATCGCAATCCCGATGCCGAGGCGGAAGGGATCAACCCGTTCGATCATGGCGGCCGCCATACCGATATGTGGAAGACCGAAGGGCTGAAGCAGGCGCTGACGCTCGGCGGTTTCGATGCCGCGTTCGGCGGCGCCCGCCGCGACGAGGAGAAGAGCCGCGCGAAGGAGCGCATCTTCTCGTTCCGCTCCGTCAGCCACGGCTGGGACCCCAAGGCGCAGCGCCCCGAACTCTGGCACCTGTACAATGCCCGCAAGAATCGGGGCGAGAGCATCCGGGTGTTTCCGCTGTCTAACTGGACCGAGCTCGACATCTGGCAATATATTTTGGCGGAGGGGATCGAGATCGTACCGCTGTATTTCGCCGCGCCGCGCCCCACCGTGGAGCGCGACGGGATGCTGCTGATGGTCGATGACGACCGCTTCCGGTTTCTGCCGGGCGAAACGCCCGTCGAACGATCGATCCGTTTCCGCACGCTCGGCTGCTATCCGCTGACCGGCGCGGTCGAGAGCACGGCGGATACCCTGCCCGCGATCATCCAGGAAATGCTGTTGACCACCACCTCCGAACGGCAGGGGCGCGCGATCGACCACGATCAGTCGGGCAGCATGGAGAAGAAGAAACGCGAGGGGTATTTCTGATGACCGCCTATCGCCCCGATGCGCTCGTCGCCGAGGATATCGACGCCTATCTGGCGGGCCATGCCGCCAAGTCGATGCTGCGCTTCATCACCTGCGGGTCGGTGGACGACGGCAAATCGACGCTGATCGGTCGCTTGCTGTACGACAGCCGCGCGGTGTTCGAGGACCAGCTCGCCGCGCTGGAGGCGGATTCGGCACGGGTCGGCACGCAAGGAGCCAATATCGATTTCGCGCTGCTGGTCGACGGGCTGTCCGCCGAGCGCGAACAGGGCATCACGATCGATGTCGCCTATCGGTTCTTCGCGACGGAGAAGCGCAAGTTCATCGTCGCCGATACGCCGGGGCACGAACAATATACCCGCAACATGGTGACCGGCGCATCGACCGCCGACTGCGCCGTGATCCTGATCGACGCGCGCAAGGGCGTGCTGACGCAGACGCGGCGGCACAGCTATCTGGCGCATCTGGTTGGCATCCGGCAGATCGTGCTGGCGGTGAACAAGATGGATCTGGTCGGGCACGACCGCGCGACCTTCCAGTCGATCGTCGCCGACTATACGGAATTCGCCGCCTCGATCGGGATCGGTGCCTTTACCGCGATCCCGCTGTCGGGGCTGACCGGTGCGAACGTGACCGAACCATCGGCCGACATGGGCTGGTATGACGGGCCGACCCTGCTCGCGCATCTGGAGGCGGTGCCCGTGGATGCGGATCGGGCCGGTCAGCGGCCGTTCCGCCTGCCGGTGCAATGGGTCAACCGTCCCGATCTCGACTTTCGCGGCTTTGCCGGCACCATCGCGGGCGGGCGGGTATCGGTCGGCGATCCGGTGCGGATCGTACCGTCCGGCCGCACCACCACGATCGCCCGCATCCTCGGCCCGGACGGTGAGCGGACCCGCGCGATCGCGGGTGAGGCCGTGACGGTGACGCTGGCCGACGAAGTCGACTGTTCGCGCGGCGACGTGATCGCCGCATCGGACGATCCTCCCGCGATCGCCGACCAGTTTGCCGCGACTTTGGTCTGGCTGGCGGACCAGCCGCTGACGCCGGGCCGCGGCTATTGGCTGAAACTGGGCACGCAGACGGTGAACGCCACCGTGCAGCCGCCCCGTCACGTGATCGACGTGAACACGCAGGCGCAACTGTCGGCCGCAACGCTGTCGCTCAACGATATCGGCGTGGCGGAGGTGTATTGCGACCGCCCGATAGTGTTCGAACCCTATACCGCCGGCGTCGAGCTGGGCGGATTCATCCTGATCGACCGGGCGACCAACGCCACCGTCGCCGCCGGCATGATCGACGGCGCGCTGCGCCGGGCGGAGAACGTCCATTGGCAGTCGATCCATGTCACGCGCGAGGCGCATGCCCTGCAAAAGGGCCAGACCCCGCGCGTGCTGTGGTTCACCGGCCTGTCGGGATCGGGCAAGTCGACCATCGCCAATCTGGTCGAGAAGAAGCTGCATGCGCTGGGCCGGCACAGCTTCATGCTCGACGGGGACAATATCCGCCACGGCCTCAACCGCGACCTCGACTTTTCGGAAAGCGGCCGGATCGAGAATATCCGCCGGGTCGGTGAAGTGGCGCGGCTGATGGCGGATGCCGGGCTGATCGTCCTCACCGCCTTCATCTCGCCCTTCCGCGCCGAGCGTGCGATGGTGCGTGCCATGGTACCGCCCGGCGAGTTCGTGGAAATCTTCATCGACACGCCACTGGCGACCGCGGAGGCGCGCGACGTGAAGGGGCTGTATGCTAAGGCGCGGGCCGGCGAGATCACCGACTTCACCGGCATCTCCAGCCCGTATGAGGCACCCGAACGCCCCGAAATCCACATCGATACGCTGCGCGAGACGCCGGAAGCGGCGGCGGAGCGGATCGTCGAACATATCTTCGGCGTCTGGAGTCCCGACCTGTGACCGATCCCGTTCCGGACGATGATGCCGCACTCGCCGTGGCGATCGCGCAAGAGGCGGGGGCGCTGTTGCAGGCGATCCGTGCCGAGGGTCGGGAAACCGGCAAGGGGCTGGGCGACCGCGGCGACCGCGAGGCCAATATGCTGATCCTGGCACGGCTGGCGGCATCACGCCCCGACGACTTCATCCTCTCCGAGGAAAGCGTCGACGATCGCCGACGCTGTGCCGCGACGCGGGTATGGATCGTCGATCCGCTCGACGGCACCCGCGAATATGCGGATGGCCTGGACGACTGGGCGGTGCATATCGGCCTTGCCATCGCCGGCCGGCCTGCGGTGGGCGCGGTGGCGGTGCCGGGACTGTCGCGGACCTGGTCGACCGCCGACCTGCCGCCCGCCTTCCGCCCGCTGCCCGTCCGGCCCCGCGTGGTTGTCAGCCGTACCCGCTGCCCCGACATCGCCGTCCGGGTCGGGGAGGCACTGGGCGCCGATCTGATCGGCATGGGTTCGGCCGGCGCGAAGGCGATGGCGGTGATCGACGGGCGTGCCGATATCTACCTGCACGAAGGCGGCCAGTACGAATGGGACAATTGCGCCCCCGCCGCGGTCGCGCTGGCCGCCGGTCTCCACGCCTCGCGCATCGATGGCGCACCATTGGTCTACAACTGCCACGATCCGCTGCTGCCCGACCTCCTGATCTGTCGACCCGAACTGGCCGACCGGACCCTCGCCGCGATCGCCGCCACTCGCTGAAACCAATTATAGAAGATCGGGTATGTTTCGGCTTGCCCGCACCACCGGACCTGATATGCCTTGGGCAAAACAGGATCGGAGTGGATCATGGACCTGCGCTTTACGCCTGAGGAAGAGCTTTTCCGGGAAGAGGTACGCGACTTCCTGCGCGATCACCTGCCCGAAATACTGCGCCACAAGGTCAGGCACGACCTGACGATGACCAAGGCCGACATGGAGGAATGGCACGCCATCCTCCATGCGCGCGGCTGGCTGGCCAGCCACTGGCCCGAACAATATGGCGGGCCCGGCTGGACGGTGGTGCAGCGGTCGATCTTCGAGGACGAGGCCGCCCGCGCCCACGCTCCCCGGATCGTACCGTTCGGCGTCGGGATGCTCGGCCCCGTGCTCATCAAATATGGCAGCGAGGAACAGCGCCGCACCATCCTGCCGCGCATCCTCGACGGGCGCGACTGGTGGTGTCAGGGCTATTCCGAACCGGGCGCCGGCTCCGATCTCGCCAGCCTGAAGACCAGCGCGGTGCGGGACGGCGATCATTACATCGTCAACGGCCAGAAGACCTGGACGACGCTCGGCCAGTTCGCCAACCGCATCTTCTGCCTCGTTCGCACCGATCCCACCGCCAAGGCGCAGGAGGGCATCTCGTTCCTGCTGATCGACATGGATACGCCAGGCATCGAAGTGCGGCCGATCGTACTGCTCGACGGGGACGCGGAGGTGAACGAGGTGTTCTTCACCGATGTCCGCGTGCCCGTCGCCAATCTGGTCGGCGAGGAGAACAAGGGCTGGACCTACGCCAAATATCTGCTGACCTATGAGCGCACCAACATCGCGGGCGTCGGGTCTTCGATGGCGGCGTTCGACCGGTTGCGTACGATCGCGGGCAAGCTGACGCGCGGCGGCCGGCCGCTGCGTGACGACCCGCTGTTCGCGGCACGGATGGCGCGGGTGGAGATCGACCTGGCCAATATGGCGACCACCAACATGCGCGTGATCGCGGCGGCGGCGGGCGGCGGCGCGCCGGGGGCGGAAAGCTCGATGCTGAAGATCAAGGGCACGGAGATCAGGCAGGCGATCACCGCCCTCACCCGCCGTGCCTATGGCCCCTATGCCCAACCCTTCATGCCGGAGGCGCTGGAGGACGGCTACAACGGCGAACCGGTAGGGCCGGAAGACGCGATCGCCGCCGCGCCCGCCTATTTCAACAACCGCAAGCTCTCGATCTTCGGCGGATCGAACGAGGTGCAGAAGAACATCATTTCCAAGATGATCGTGGGGCTCTGATGGATTTTCACCATGGCGAGGACCGTCAGATGCTCGGCGACACGGTGCGCCGGTTTCTGGCCGAAAAGGCCCCGGTCGAGGCGCGGAACCGGATCGCCTATGGCGATATCGGTTACAGCCCGGAGATATGGCGCGGGCTGGCCGAACTGGGCGTGATCGGCGCGTTGTTCGGCGAAGAGGTCGGCGGGTTCGGCGGTGGCGGGTTCGATATCATGGTGGTCTTCCATGAAATCGGCCGCGCGCTGGCGGTGGAGCCGTTTCTGGGTGCGCTGATGGTCGGACAGGCGCTGGCCGCGGCAGGGCGGGCCGATGTGATCGAGGGCATCATCGCGGGGACGACCATCGCCGCCTTCGCCCATGCCGAACCACAGGACCGGGCCGCAGGCGATCCCCTGGCGACGCGGGCGCGGCGTGATGGCGCCGGTGAGAATGGCGCCGGTGAGAATGGGGGCTGGACGATCGACGGGGCCAAGGCGGTGGTGGCGCACGGCGAGGCGGCCGACGTCCTGCTCGTCTCCGCGCAGACCGATGCCGGCGTCGCGCTGTTCCTGGTCCCGCGCGACAGCGCCGGACTGGGCGTGCGCGGCTATGCCAATATCGATGGCGGCCGGTCCGCCGAGGTGACGTTGCGTGGCGTCACCGTGCCCGACGCGGCACTGATAACCGCGGACGGCGCCGCCGCCATCGCTGCGGCGGAGGCGGCCGGGCTGCTCGCACTCTGCGCGGAGGCGCTCGGCGCGATGGAGATCGCGCGCGATCACACGGTCGATTATGTCCGCACCCGCAAGCAGTTCGGTGTGCCGATCGGCAAGTTCCAGGCGCTGCAACACCGCATCGCGACGGTGCTGCTGGAAATCGAGCAGGCGCGATCAGCGGTCATCAACGCCGCCGATGCCTTTGGCGGCGATGCCGCCCCCCGCGCGCTGGCCGCCGCCAAATACACGATCGGCGCGACCGGGCAGTTGGTGGCCGAGGAGGCGATCCAGCTTCACGGCGGCATCGGCATGACATGGGAGTTGCCGCTGTCGCATTATGCCAAGCGGATCACGATGATCGACGGCCAGCTGGGCGATCAGGACGAGCATCTGCAACGCTACATCGCGCTCGGCCGCGCCGCCACCGCATAGACGCCAAGGGGCGTCAGACGGCGGACGCCAGCCCCCAGCGGTCGTAGCGGAAGCTGCGACCGCCCAGCCGGAACCGCCAGCCGTCCCCGTCGCGCACCGCCGGGGACGGCTGTTCATTTAGCGACATGTCACCGGCCATCCATGCCGGAATGCCGATCCGCGGCACCGGCTCCCCGAACGGTCCCTCCAACGGGACGGGCAAGTCGATCAGCAGGTCGCGCGCGCCCAACCGGGTGGCCACCGCCTCGACCCGGTCGGGGAATTCCAGATCGCTGAACGGCACCGACCAGTCCAGCGACACCCTTTTCGCCGCCTCGATATCGCTTAGTATCGCCCCGCGCTGCGCGGTGGCATGATTGTGCCAACCAGCATCGGCGTTCGCGGTGATGGCGGCCAGCGCCTGCGGGTGCAGCGCCTGTTCGACCAGCCGACGATTGTCCGCCGGGATCGTCACCACCGGGTTCGCTTCCAGCACCCGCAGCGTCGCCTCCAGCTGGACGATGTCGGGATAGGGACCACGCCTGCCCAGCCCCTGTAACGGACGCCCCGCCACCAGCAGCGGCGTCAGGTCGCGCATCGCCGGTCGCATGACGATGGCGCGGGCATCGGCAAAGGCACCACGATCGCGGCCGGCATGGCGATGCAGCCGCCCGATCCGCTGGAGCAGCACGTCGACCGGCGCCAGATCGGTGACGAGGAAGTCGGCATCGATATCGAGCGATTGTTCCAGCGTCTGCGTGCCGATCAGGATGCGGCCCATGGTCGACCGGGCCTTCCCGAATTGAGCCTCCACACCCGCATCCAGCAACCGGCGGTCGCTGGCCGCGAACCGGCCATGATGCACGGTCGCCGCGCCATCGATGCGGAAGGCGAGATCGGGGGCCAGCGTCTCGACCGTCTGCGCCACCGCAACGGCACCGGCGACGCTGTTGCGGATCACCAGCACCGATGCGCCGGCGCGTGCCGCCACTATGGCCTGCGCGGCGATCGCAGCGGGATCGTCGATCGACCCGACCAATTCGATCGACACATGCTTCTGATCCGGCGGGGGCGCGGCGATCGCCCGCATCGGCGCGGCGCTGCCCGACAGCGCGGGATAGGGCTGTGCCACCGCCTCGGCGAGGCTCGGCACGGGCTGTTTCAACAACCGCGCGCGCGTCGCGGCACCGAGCGTCGCCGACAGCAGCAACGCCTGCCCGCCCGCGCCGACATGATTGCCCAGCAAGCGTTCGAGTAGCCCGCTCATATAGGCGTCGGAGGCATGAACCTCGTCCACCACCAGCAGGCTGCGCGCGAGCGCGGCGGCGCGGACGGGCGCGTGGCGGATGCCGATCGCTCCCGACAATGCCTGATCGATCGTGCCGACCGCCACCCGCGCGGCGAGATACTGGTTGGCATGTTCCGCCGCCCACCGCGCATCGACCGGTCGGCCGCTATCGGCGTCGTCATCCCAATGAACGTGACGGCCAGGACCACGTGCGCCCTCGGTATCGCCGATGCGCCAATAGCCGGGCACCGCCAGCACCGCCTCCGGACCGTCTGCCCCCCATACCCGCTCGATCATCCGGTTCACCCGCCCGTGCAACTGCACCGCCGCCGACCGGGTGGGGAGCGCGAAGTAGAGCCCGTCGACCTCGCCGCGCCGCCGCAACGCCAGCCAGCGCCACAATGCCGCCTCGGTCTTCCCCGATCCGGTTTCCGCCTCGATCAGCGCGATCGCTCCCAAATCGTCCACCGCCGACTCAAGCTGGACGCCCCGTGCCCCGAAGCCGAACGCCGCCGTGAAGTCCCCCGGCGGGGTGGCGATCGGCGCCAGCCCGCGTGCGACGACCGCATCCTGCGCGGCCACCTCCCGCATCGCCGCTCGCAGTGGACCATGCGGACCCGCGACCGGAAAGCGCCGCACGTCGGAGCCGATCCAATCCGCCAGCACGAGCAACCCGGCGAACAGTGCGACGAAGCGCGACTCCTGCGGCAGACCCTCGCCTTCCGCCCAGGCCAGCGAATAGCGGGTCCGGACCCGGTCGACGAGATCAGCGGCACTGACGGTGGGATCGTGCCCGTCCTCAGCCAGCCAGTGCCGGACATGCTGTTGCCAGGGACGATTGCCGCTGCGCTGCTGCCGCGCGAATTCGGCGCGCAGGCGGCCATGATGCGCCATCAACGCGGACATATAGGGTGCCGCCGACCATGAGTGGATGATCCCATGCAATGCCCTGCCCCCGGCGGTCTCGCGCAGGCGGGTATCCATCAGCAGGGCGGCGACCTGTCCCTCATGCCCGATCGGCGGCGCCGTCTGGTCCGACCGCGCCTGAAAGCCACGATTGGCCTTGCCGATATCGTGCAACGCCGCCAGCGCGACGAGCCGCGACCGGTCCTGCTCCGTCAGCACCCGCCCGGCGCAATGCGTCAGGCACCGGTCCCACGCCCCCGCGCGGAGCAGCCGTTCCAGCACGGTCGCCACGTCGAGACCATGATCGGCAAGCGGCAGGGCGGCACGCACCCGCCCATCCGCGTCGTGCGTCAGCTTGGCCCAGATCGTGTCGAGCGATGCCTGCATGGGGCGATTCCCTTTCCTGTCGATCGTTCATCGTGCCGCTTCGTACCCGCCCGCGACAGCCGAAGCTGCACCTTCCCGCTTCCCCGAACCATCCGTTTCGGCGGGAAAAACCGCGCCATGCCGGATGCGACACCGATTGCCCGAACCATCCGATTCGGTGTCGTGTCGATGCGATGTCAGCATCCCCCCAGCCCCGGATCGGCCAGTTCGTATCGTTGCGAGGCAGGCTGTGGCTGGTCGAGGACGAACCGGCGGCATCCTATGACGGCCATCTGCTCGCCTGCATCGACGACGATGCCGGTGGCGAGACGGTGCGCGTGCTGTGGCCGGCGGAGATCGACGCGCGGCTGCGCGACGAGGAGGCATGGGATACGCTGGGTCTGGGCGGCGATGACGGGCCGGCGGCGTTCGCGGCCTATCTGCGCACCGTCCAGTGGCGCACCGCCACCGCGACCGAGCGCGATCTGTTCCAGGCGCCGTTCCGCGCCGGCATCCGGCTCGATCCCTATCAACTCCTGCCGCTGCGCAAGGCATTGCGGCTGCCGCGCGTCAACCTGCTGATCGCCGACGATGTCGGACTGGGCAAGACGGTGGAGGCGGGGCTGGTCCTGCGCGAACTGCTGCTCCGGCGGCGGGTGGACTTCACCGTGGTGCTGGCGCCGCCGGCGATGACCGGTCAATGGCGCGACGAACTCCAGACCAAGTTCGGCCTGTCGTTCGAGATCGTCGATCGCCGCCATCTGGAGGACCTCCGCCGTCGCCGGGGGCATGGCGCCAATCCGTGGGCGGCGGGATCGCGCTTCATCCTGTCGCACCGGCTGCTGGGTGACGAAGCCTATGTCGCCGGCCTGCGTGACGTGGTGGAGGATTTCCGCGCCCGCTCGCTCCTGATCCTGGACGAGGCGCATCACGCCGCCCCCGCCGGCGGGGGGCGGTATGCGGTGGAGACGCAATTCACCCGCGAGCTGCGCGATCTTGCCGGTCGGTTCGAGCATCGATTGTTCCTGACCGCGACGCCGCACAACGGCCATTCGAACAGCTTCGCGACCTTGCTCGAACTGCTCGACCCGCAACGCTTCACCCGCGGGCTGACGGTGCGGCCCGCCGATCTGGAACCGGTGATGGTGCGCCGCCTGAAAAGCGACCTGCGCCTGCTCGGCGAGCGGTTCCCGGAACGGGTGGTCGAACCGGTGGTCATCGGCGGCCTGCCGGCCGATGCGCCCGAATTGCGCTTGGCAGCGATGCTCGCAGAATATCGCGACCTGCGCGATCGTCGGATCGGCGGGCTGGGCAGTGGCCGGGCAGCGCAGGCACGGCTCGCCTTTGTCGGGTTGCAGCAGCGATTGCTGTCGTCGGTGCCCGCCTTCGCACGCACGCTGCGGGTCCATATCGCCTCGCTCGACCGGCTGGTTGCCGGGCAGACGCCTGCACGGCCGACGGTGGAGATCGACCCCGATATCGCCCCCGAACGGATGGTCGATGAGGATGCGGCGCTCGACCGGCTCGCGGCGGCGGATACCGCGCAGGTGGATGCCGCGGCGCTGGCCGGTGCGGCGGGCAGCACCCGTGAACAGCTGGCGGCGGAACGCGCCCACGCCGCCGCGATGCTGGCGGTCGCGGATGCCGCCCGGCACCTGCCCGATGCCCGCGTCCGCTGGCTGCTCGACTGGATACGCACCCATCTGCTCGACGACGAGGCGCGCTGGACCGGGCGGCGGTTGATCCTGTTCACCGAATACGAAGATACGCGCCGCTGGCTCCAACGCCAGCTGGCCGTCCTGCTCGACCCCGCCGACCCGGACGAGGACCGGCGGATCGACAGCTTCACCGGCATCACCTCGACCGAGCGGCGCGACGCGATCAAGCGCGCCTTCAACGACCCCGATCATCCGATCCGCATCCTGCTGTGTACCGATGCCGCGCGCGAGGGGATCAACCTCCAGTCGCAATGCCATGACCTGATCCATGTCGACCTGCCGTGGAACCCGTCGCGGCTGGAACAGCGCAACGGCCGGATCGATCGCAAGCTGCAACCCGCCGACACCGTCACCTGTCGATACTTCGTCTATGCGCAGCGCCCCGAGGATGTGGTGCTCGACGCACTGGTGCGAAAGACCGAACTGATCCGGCGGCAACTGGGATCGGCCGGCCAGGTGCTGGGCGACCGGATCGCCGAGCGACTGGCCGCGCGCGGGATCGGCCGTGCCGAGGCGCCTGACGTGGCGGCCCGCATCCGCGATGCCGAGGCGGACGAGCGGGTCCGCACGGCGGTGTGCGACATGGACGATGGCGATACCGCCCGGCTCGCACGGCTGCGGCGGGAACAGGCGGACCTATCCGCCGCGTTGGAACAGGCCCGTGCGAAGGTGGGCGTCGATCCCGATGCGCTGCGATCGGTGGTCGCCCTGGCGATCGCCCGCACCGGCGCCAACGTCGATACCGCCTTGCCCCCGATATCGGTGGTGGAGGGCACGCCCGTCTTCGCGCTGCACGAAGCCGCCCCGGCGCTGGCCAACGATCCCGCCTGGCAACCGCTGTTCGACGAGCTGCGTTCCCGCAACCTGCGCCCCGGCGAAAAGCCCGGCCAGTGGCGGGCCAGCGCCGATGCCGGGTTTCGCCGGATCAGCTTCGCCCCCGCGATCCTCGCCGATGGCCGCGATGCGGATGTGGTGCAGCTTCATCTCGAACACCGCCTCGTCCGTCGTCTGCTCGGCCAGTTCCTCTCCGCCGGTTTCCGGCAGGGGCTGCAACGGACCTGCGTGATCGAAACCGGTGCGGCCCGTGTCGCGCGGGTCCTGTTGATCGGCCGGCTGGCGCTGTACGGCGAGGGCGCGGCCCGGCTGCACGAGGAGGTGTTGAGCGTCGCCGCCGATTGGCGCGATCCGGCCCGTGGCCCCGCCACCCTGCGCCCGCTCGCCCCTGGTCGGGAGGCGGAGGGGCGGGTGCTGGACGAACTGATCGCCGCGCTGGACGAGGCGCGGATGGCGACCCCCGCGATCGTCGCCACCGCCAGTGCGGGGGTAGCGGCCGATATTGCTGACCTGCGCCCCGTCCTCGAACGCCGCGCCGCCGAACAGGCCGCACGGGCCGCCACCGAACTGGCGCGACGGGCGGAGGCGGAGGCGACCGGACTGGAACGGCTGCTGCGCGAACGGATCGAGCGCATCCGCCGCGAACGCGGGCAGGACGACCGCCAGTTCGCCCTGCTGCTCGACGAGGCGGAGGCGCGGCAGCGGGCAGCCGACCGACGGTCGTGGGACCGTGCGGCGACCCGGCTGGACGACGAACTGGTGCGCGAGCCAGAGCGGCTGCGCGCCGCCAACCGCGTCCGCGCGACGCGGCTGGAACCGATCGGCATGGTGTACCTCTGGCCCAAGCAGGATCGACCGGCATGAGCGGCCGGATCGATGGCGGCCAGCACGACTGGATCGGGTATCTGCAACCGGTCGGGCTGGTGGTGGCGCCCGTGGTGCTCACCCGGCTCGGCCTGTGGCCGGAACCACAGGCGGCGGCGGACAACGAGGCGGTGGCCGCGGCACTGACCCGGCTGGCCGATGGCGATCGCTTCGCCTTGTTCCGGGACGTGCTGGGCTGGCCGGTGGCGCAGGTCGCGGGTGCGCCGGATGGCCCTGCCCTGCCCACCGCCCTCACCCGCTCGCTGCGCGATGGCGAGACGTTGCTCACGCCGACCTATGCGGTGCGGGCACCCACCGGCGACGACTTCCAGTTGCTGGTGCGGATTGAGGATGCCGGGATCGTGCTCGACCGGCGCGGCACGCTGGGGGGATGGGAGGCGACCGCGCATCAGCGCTTCGAACGGCTGCTCCGCGAAACGGGGGTCCTGGCCGGTGTCCTGATCGGCGAGGTGGAAACCGGTCGCAGCGACAGCCCGGTCGAACCGGTACTCCGCCTGGTGGTGGCGCCGCGTGGCGAGGCGGCGGGATGGATGTCATGGCCATTGCCTGCGCTGACGAAGGTATCCGGACGCGGGATGCTGGCGGGGCTGAAACTGCTGCTCGATGCCCATGCGCTGTTCACCGGCGCGCCGTCGCACCGGTTGCCGGTAGTGCTCGCGGAAAGCCGGGCGGCGCAGGCCGCGGTGTCGACCCGGCTGGCCGGCCAGGTGCTGGCCAGCCTCCACGAACTGCTGCGCGGTTTCGATGCCGCCGCACCCGATCTGATCCGCGATCTGACGGTGCGGCGACCGCACCACCTGTACGAGGGGCTGCTCACCGTCCTGCTCCGCCTGATCTTCATCGCCTATGCCGAGGATCGCGACCTGATGCCGTCGGGTGGGGGGCGCGGCGCGACGCTGCTGTACGAACAGGGTTATTCGCTGGGCGGGTTGCATGTCCGCCTTGGCGACGATCGCGCGCTCAACCCCGATACGATGGACGAACGCTATGGCGCCTGGGGCCGCCTGCTCGCGCTGTTCCGGCTGGTGGAGCGTGGTGCCGGGGATTTCATGCAGGCGCGCGGCGGCAAGCTGTTCGGCGAGGCGGCCTTCCCGTTCCTGTTCGGCCGCACCGATCCCGACGATCCCGAACGGGTGCTGACCATCGGCGACGGGTGCATCGCCCGCGTGCTGGACGGCCTGCTGACGCTGGACGGCGAGCGGGTGTCCTATCGCGCGCTCGATGTCGAGAAGCTCGGCTCGGTGTACGAAACCGTGATGGGCTTCACAGTGGAATGTGCCGCCACCCCCATGCTGGCGATCCGCGCGGGCAAGGGAAACCGTACCCCGGTCTGGGTCGATCTCGCCGCGCTGGCCGCCGCCGGGGGTACCGAACGGGTCCGGCTGTTGAAAGAGTGGACCGGACGCGGGCTGTTTCCCGCCGCCGTGGCAAAGGAACTGCGCCGGGCGGAAGGCGTCGCCGGCCTGGAGGCGGCGCTGGCCGCGGTGGTCGATCCGCGTGCCGCCCCGCGCGGTGCAGCCGTGGCGGCGGGGACGCCGATCCTGCAACCGACCGACGAGCGGCGCCGGACCGGCAGCCATTATACCCCCCGCGCCATGACCGAGCCGATCGTGGGCCATGCCCTCGCCCCCGCGCTGGCGCGGATCGATGCGGATGCGACCCCCGGCGACGTGCTCGACCTGAAGGTCTGCGATCCGGCGGTCGGATCGGGCGCGTTCCTGGTCGAGGCGTGCCGGCAACTGGGCGCGCGGCTGGTGGAGGCGTGGGAGCGCTGGCCGGCGCAACGGCCGACCATCCCGGCGGACGAGGACGATTTGCTCCATGCCAAGCGCCTCGTCGCGCAGCATTGCCTGCGCGGAGTCGATTGCAATCCGCTGGCGCTCGATCTCGCCAAGCTGTCCCTGTGGCTGGAGACGCTGGCGAGCCGGCACGAATTTACCTTCCTCGATCACGTCCTGCGCGCGGGCGACAGCCTGGTCGGGTTGCCCAATCCCAAGATCATGGCTGTCACCTGGGGTAAGATGTCGGGACAGCACACGTTCGTCGAGCAGATCGTCCGCGATGGCATCCGCGCCGCCGCCGATCTCGATCGGCTGATGCGCCACGAGGCCGAGATCGCCTCCTACGATACGCAGGAACGTCGCCACCACGAAGCGACGACCGCGAAGCATCACGCGCATCTGGTCGCCGATGCGGTACTGGAAAGCTTCTTCGCCGGCACGACCCATCGCGAGCGCGAACGCGGGCTGGCCGAGATGCAGCAATTCGCCCTGTCGCCCCGTGACGAGAACTGGGCAAAGCTGGCCGCACTACGCGATCGGTTGCGGGCCTCCCCGATCGGGATCACCAGCTTCCACTGGGAACTGGAGTTCAACGACGTCTTCGCGCGGCCCAACCCCGGCTTCGACGCGATCGTCGGCAACCCGCCCTTCGCGGGCAAAAACACGATCGCGTCCGGCCACCCGCTCGCCTATCCCGACTGGCTGAAGACGCTCCATCCCGGCGCGCACGGCAATGCCGATCTGGCCGCGCATTTCTTCCGCCGCGCCTACGGCCTGTTGCGCCAGGGGGGTGCGATGGGGCTGATCGCCACCAACACGATCCGCCAGGGCGACACCCGCGAAACCGGGCTGCGGCACATCGTCGGCGACGGCGGCGTCATCTACCGCGCGATCAGCCGCGCCCGCTGGGAGGGCGAGGCGGCAGTGGTCGTCGCGCAGGTGTTCGTGAGCAAAAGCGGCACCCCGCCATCGCCATCGCCATCGATCCTCGACGATCGCCCGGTACGGCGCATCTCGGCCTATCTGGTCGAGGGCGATCTGGATGGATCGCCGGCACGGTTACGGGCGAATGCGGGGAAATCGTTCGCCGGCTTCGAAATATACGGAATGGGTTTCACATTCGACGACGAGAATGCCGGCAAAGGCAAGTCTACACCGCTTGCAGAAATGCAACGATTGATATCAGTAGATCGGCGGAACACTGAGATCATACGCCCCTATCTCGGCGGCGAAGAAGTGAATAATTCATCTACACAAACATATCATCGATACACGATCGACTTCAGGGATTACCCTCTTTCTCGCAGCAATAGCGGCCGATCATGGAATTTTCTGAGCCAGGTTGAGCAGACCGACCAGATACGACGAGGGATCGTCGCGTTCGATTATCCGGGTGCCGTTGCCGCCGATTGGCCCGATCTGCTCGAAATCGTCCGCTTGCGTGTTTTGCCGGAACGACAAAAACAGGATCGTCAGCGACGCACCGACCTTTGGTGGCAATTCGGCGAGGTAGCACCCACTCTACGAAAGTCTCTCGATGCCATCGGCGATGGCTGTTGCCTTGTCACCAACCGGGGTGCCTCACCTCACTTATCATTCGCGATGGTGCCAGCCGGCATATGTCTGGCAAAGACCCTCGCCGTCTTCGCTCTCTCAACCCACGCCGCCTTCGCCACGCTGCAATCGCGCGTCCACGAAGTCTGGGCGCGGTTCTTCGCATCGACGCTGGAGGACCGGCTCCGCTACACCCCCTCGGACTGTTTCGAGACGTTCCCGCTCCCGCCCGGCTATGCCGATGCGCCCGCGCTGGAGGCGGCCGGGCGCGCGTATCACGATCACCGCGCGGCGTTGATGATCGCCCGCGATCAGGGGATGACGCCGACCTACAACCGCTTCCACGCCCGTGCCGACGACGCTGCCGACATCGTCACGTTGCGGGGGTTGCATCACGCGATGGATGACGCGGTGCTGCGGGCCTATGGCTGGGACGATCTGGCCGACCGCGCCGCCGCGCAGTTCCTCGACGAGCATAGCGAGGACGATCACCGCTATCAGGGACGGCTGTTCTGGCCGGCGCCTTTTCGGGACGCGCTGCTGGCGCGGCTGCTGCGATTGAACGAGGAACGCGCGATGGCGGAGACGATGCTGTGAGCGCGGCGGGTATCCGCGACGGGCTGGTGCGGCGGCTGCGCCGCAACCTCGTCGGCCCCAGCGAGCCGGAGGATGCCGATCTCGCGGCCGAGCGGTTGCCGGCGGGGGAAAGCCCGTCGCGATGGTATCTGACCGGCTTCATCGCGCCGTCCGGCGAACTCACCACCCCTGCCATGGCGGTACCCGCCGATCCGTCGGAGGACGCCGGGTTCGACGAAGGCGACCTGTTCCTGCCCGATCTGGAGGGCTTCGGCGCGGGCGGTGCCGCCGGCGATCATGACGAGCCCGAGCCGCCCGCAGCGCGCCGACGCTTCCTGCCGAGTTCGATCGGCCTGTCGACCATGATCGACCCGGCGGTCACCACGCTGGACGTGCTGGTGAGCTGGGGCGATTACGTGCCCGAACCGCCGCTGCCGCCGGAGGTGCTGGACAATGGGGTCGAACCCCGCGGCGAGCCGGTGACGTGGCGGCGCATCGCCCGATCGGCCACGCTGACACTGGCGATACCGGCCGAGAACGACGGGCTGGTCAAGACGCCGATCCCGGAATCGGCCGCCACCGCCCGGCCTGGCGGCGCACTGGAACTGGGCATCCGCGCCCGGCCGTTCCGGCTGGCGCTGGCGACCGGGGCGGTGCGCGAGGTGCGGGTGGTCACGATCTTCCTCGTCAACAAGCGCCGGGAACCCGCCTCGCGCTACCGCGATCTCGCTTATGCCTATCAGGTGCGGATCGACCTGCATTGCCCGGACGGGTTCGTCGCGCAGCATGATCTGTCGCGGATCACGCGCGACGATTGGGACGAACAGCTTGCCGACCTTCATTACCGCGATGCCGCCGCCTATGCGGTCGGACTCGGCTGCGCGACCGGGCACAGGGCGGATGCCGATGGCGTGGTGCGCCGCGTCCACACTACCCACCTGCCGCGTGCGGCGGTCGAGCGCACCGTCACCGCCCCGGTTGCCGGCGTCGAGTTCGCGATGGACCGTCTCGCGATGCTGGCGGAGCAGGACGGAGCGGCGGTCCATGCCGCGCTCGATCCGTTGGTCGCCGCCTACGCCGCATGGGCGGAGCGACAGCGGCAGGCGGCGAGCGCCGCCGACATCGCCGATGCCCCGCAACGCGCGCGGACCGCGGCGAAGCTGATCGAGGGACAGGCCGCCGCGTGTGCCCGGATCGCGGCCGGCATCGCGCTGCTGGCGGACGACCGGCGCGCCCGGACCGCCTTCGCCATCGCCAACCGTGCGGTCGCCGATGCCGGCCGTGCCCGTCGCCCGGGGGACCGGGCACCCGCATGGCGGCCGTTCCAGCTCGCCTTCATCCTGCTCAACCTCGCCGGCATGGCCGACAGGACCCATCGGGATCGCGAGATCGCCGACCTGCTGTTCTTCCCCACCGGCGGCGGCAAGACCGAGGCGTATCTGGGCCTTGCCGCCTTCACCATCGCCCTCCGGCGGCTGGGGGCAGACGGCCTGCTCGGCGCGGGTGTCAGCGTCGTGATGCGCTACACGCTGCGCCTGCTGACGCTGGACCAGCTCGGCCGTGCCGCCGGCATGGTCTGTGCGCTGGAACTGCTCCGGGTCGGGCCGGACTATCGCCGCGCGGACGACCGGCCGCTGCTGGGCGACTGGCCGATCGAGATCGGGCTGTGGGTGGGATCGGACGCCAGCCCCAACTGGCTGGGCGGCAAGGGTGACAAGCGTGACGATACCGCGGTCAAGCGCGTGCGCGCCTATCGATCGGGGCGCGATCCCCGCGCGCCCGCGCCGATCAAGGCCTGTCCATGGTGCGGCACCGCCTTCACGGCGCAGAGCTTCCAGTGCGTGCCCCATGCCGACCAGCCGACCAATCTGGAGATACGCTGCGCCAACACCGGCTGCGCCTTCACCGGCGACCGGCCGTTGCCGATCGTCACGGTCGACGAGGCGATCTATCGCCGCCTGCCCGCCTTCCTGATCGCCACCGTCGACAAGTTCGCGGCGTTGCCGTGGCGGGGTCAGGCAGGGGCGTTCTTCGGCCATGTCGACCGGGCGGATACGACCGGATTCTATAGCGCGGCGGAGCCCGGCCGCGGGCGACCGATCGATGGTGGCGACGGGCATGGCACCGCCCGGCTCGATCCGCCCGACCTGGTGATCCAGGACGAACTTCACCTTATCTCCGGGCCGCTCGGCACGGTCGCGGCACTGTACGAGGCGGCGATCGACCGGCTGGCCAGCCGTGATATCGCTGGTGTCAGGGTGCGGCCGAAGATCGTCGCCTCCACCGCCACGGTGCGGCGGGCACAGGGGCAGATCAGCGCGCTGTTCGACCGGCACGTCACGCATATCTTCCCCGCTCCCGGCCTCGACCGGCGCGACAGCTTTTTCGCCCGTACCCGCGCCGAGGGGCCGGACGATCCCGCGCGCTGGTATCTGGGGCTGGCGGCGGCGGGACGTGGGCCGAAGCTCGTCTTCCTCCAGGCACTCGTCACGCTGCTGGCCGGCGCGCAGGGCTGTGCGGCGGAAACCGGCGACGATGCCGACGCCTATCTGACCGCGCTGTGTTACTTCAACGCGTTGCGCGAACTGGGCGGCACGCGGCGGATCGTCGAGGATGAGGTGGCGACGCGGGCGCGGACCTATGGCACCGAACGCCGCCGGCTGGAGCCGCCCGACCATCCGTTCGGCAACCGGACGATCGGCGAGCCGGTGGAACTGACCTCACGCGTATCGACCGATCAGGTCGCGGCGGCGAAACGCCGGCTGGAGACGGTCTTCACCGGCGAGGGCACCGACCCCGTCGACGTGGCGCTCGCCACCAACATGATCTCGGTCGGGCTCGATATCGATCGGCTCGGCCTGATGCTGGTGCAGGGCCAGCCCAAGACCGCGGCGGAATATATCCAGGCGACCAGCCGGGTCGGACGCAACCCGGCCCGGCCGGGGCTGGTCGTCGTCGTGCTCAACGTCCACCGGCCGCGCGACCGGATGCACTTCGAACAATTCGGTCACTTCCACGACACCTTCTACCGCGCGGTGGAGGCGACCAGCGCGACGCCGTGGTCCGCCCGCGCGCTCGATCGCGCGCTGCCCGCCGTCGTCGTCGCCATCGCCCGGCATCTCGACCCGGCACTGACCCCATCGGACGCGGTCGCGGCCCTCGCCGGATCGCCGCAGACGCGGACGGCGGTCGTCCGCCATCTCGTCGACCGGGCGCCCGACGACATCGGCGGTGGCAAGGAACGGCTCGCCGCCCTGATCGGAGGGCTGCTGGACGACTGGATCGCCGTCGCCGCCGTCCAGACCGCGCTCGGCACCGGTTTCAGCTACGAGGATCGCCCGCACCGGCTGCTGCATCCCCCGCTCGACCCGGCCCCGCCCGACGACCCCGCCCATCGCCGCTTCCATGCGGGGTGGAGCATGCGGGATGTCGAACCCGGCGTGCTGATCCGCCCGCGCGGCCCCGATGGCGAAACGGTGGCCGGCGCGAAGGACATCGAATGACGAGGGAAACGGTATGAGCGGGTCGAAACGCGTCACCCTGCGCGCGTCGCAGATCGTCACCGCGTTCGGACCGGGATCGATGGTCGACCTGCCCACCCGGTCGGTGGTGATCGGGGGGCTGGACCTGTGGCACATGCGCGAACGGGACAGCTGGCGGCCGATCCACGAACCCCGCGCGGTTCAGGTGCTGGAGGCGTTGCTGCGCGCGACCGGCCGGTTGGGTGACGGCATCGCCCTGTCGCTGCGCACCCCGCCGGTGGATGACGAGGGGCAGCAGGGACCGGGGCGGCCCGGTCGCCAGCCGCCGGGGATCGAGGCGCGTATCTTTCCCACGTGGTTCGTCGCACGCGATGCCGAACCGGTCGCCGCATCCGACGCCGGCCAGATCCGCCGCCGCCGGCTGGTACGCTGGCGCGATCTCGACCCGCGTGGCCGGACCGACTTCATCGATGACGACGGCCGCCGCCTCGGCGTCACCCCGATCCGCTTCGTCGCCGGCTGCAAGAAGGGGCATCTGCAGGATATCGACTGGGGCTATGCGGTGCATCCCGGCGCCACCGGGCGTTGCGGGCAGCCCCTGTGGCTGGAGGAGCGTGGCACCTCCGGCGATCCGCGTTCGACCCGGATCGTCTGCGCCTGTGGTGCGGCGCTGTCGCTGCACGACGCACAGGCGACCGGCCGGTTCGGGGACTGCCGTGGCCGCCGGCCGTGGCTGCCGACACCGGAGCCCGGCGGCTGTTCGGAGAAACTCCGCTTCCTCACCCGGACCGCGACCAACGGCTATTTTCCCCAGGTGCTGACGGTGATCTCCCTGCCCGCCGCCGAGGACGAACTGACCCGCTTGGTCGAACAGCATATGGATGCGCTGGGCTGGGTCGAATCCGAACGCGACAGCGCCGCCGCGCGCAAGTCGAACCCCGCGCTGCGGGCGGCACTGGAGGGATGGAGCGACGCCGATGTGCTCGCGCGCATCGGCCAGTTGCGGCACGCGCAATATCAGGCGATCGAAAAGGCGCCGAAGGTGGCCGAGTTCGATCTGCTCGCCTCCGGGCTGGACGAGATCGGATCGGATACCGCGGATGCCAAGCTGCACGCCCGCACCCTGCCCCGCGCCGACTGGGACGGCGAGCGCCCCCGCCTCGCCCCGATCGCGTCCGTCGTCGCGGTGCATCGCCTGCGCGAAGTGTCGTGCCTGTACGGCTTCACCCGGTTCGAAGCCGCCCCGACCGCGATCGACGGCGATCTGGAGGAACTGACCATCGCGGTGGAGGGCGCGGCGCTGGCGACCGATCTGGAATGGTTGCCGGCGGTCGAGCAACTGGGCGAAGGCGTTTTCCTCCGCTTCGATCCGGCCGTGCTGGCGGCCTGGGCGGCACGACCGGCGGTGACGGTGCGCGGCGAAGCCCTGCACCGCGGCTGGAGCCGCTGGCGCGACGGACAGCCCTATGCCGACCGGCTGCGCTTCCCCCGCCTCGGCTATTACGCGATCCACGGCTTCTCGCATGCGCTGATGAACGAGATCGCGCTGGAATGCGGTTATCCCGCCACCGCGCTCAAGGAGCGGCTGTACGCGATCGTGGACGGAGAGCCGCGCTTCGGGCTGATGATCTACACCGCCAGCACCGGCGCACAAGGGACGCTCGGCGGACTGCTGGCGGTGCTGCCCCGGCTGGGGGCGATCGCCGAACGCGCGCTGGATGCGCTCGCCTTGTGTTCGGGCGATCCGATCTGCGCCGAACACGATCCCGACGATCATGCCGACGAACGCTCGCTGAGCGGGGCGGCCTGCCACAGTTGCCTGCTCGTCGCGGAAACCAGTTGCGAGGCGCGTAACCTGTACCTCGACCGGGCGCTGGTATCCGCGACCATCTCGACCCCCGGCGCCGCCCTGTTCGCCGGATAGCGGCCGGGAGCGTTCGGCATTCCTTAAAGATCGCGAAGTATGCCAGCGGTCATGACCTTGATACGCCTCCTCTCCCGTCTGGTGCGACCGATGCTGGCCGACCGGCGTGGCGGCACGGCCGTCGAATACGGACTCATCATCGCGCTGGTCGTGCTGGCGATGATCGGGGCGCTGGGCAACTTCGGGCGCGGCGCCACCAACATGTGGGCCAATATCAGCGACCGCGTGGTTAATGCCCGGTAATCAAAGCCAAATAACATCGACCTTAAACATTCTTCAACCTCCGTCCGGGTAATGAACAAGGGTCGATCCGGACTATCCGGCACGACCGGGTACTGAAGCTTCGCCAACGATGGAGACCGGAATGAAGACGATTCGCACCATTTTCAAGAATAACAAGGGTGCCACCGCGATCGAATACGGCCTGATCGCCGCGCTGATCGCCGTTGCCGCCATCGGCGCCATGACCAGCCTGGGCACCAAGCTCAACTCGACCTTCAACATGGTCGCCAACAACATGAAGTAACCGTCCCCGCAGGACGATTACCACGCGGGGGCGGCGGGCTTACGGGTCCGCCGCCCCTGTCATGTCCGGGATGATCGCTTTAAAGCCGGCCCATCTTCAGGAACTTGGCGCGGCGTTCGCTGCGCAGTTGCTGCGCGGACAGCGGCGTCAGGTCGGCCAGCGCCGCCTCGATCGCATCGCCCAGTGCGGCGATCGCGGTGACGGGCACGCGGTGCGCGCCGCCCAGCGGCTCGGGGACGATCGTGTCGATCACCCCCAGCGATTTCAGGTCCTGCGCGGTCACCCGCATCGCCTCCGCCGCGTCGGGCGCCCGGTCAGCGGTACGCCACAGGATCGAGGCGCAGCCCTCCGGACTGATGACCGAATAGACCGCATGTTCGAACATGATGACGCGGTTGCCCGCTGCCAGCGCGATCGCGCCGCCGGAGCCACCCTCGCCCACCACCGCCGCGATGACGGGGACCCCCGCCGCCAGACACGCCTCGGTCGACCGCGCGATCGCCTCCGCCTGACCGCGTTCCTCCGCCTGGATACCGGGGAACGCGCCGGACGTATCGACCAGAGTCACCACCGGCAGGCCGAATCGGTCGGCCAGTTCGACCAGACGGATCGCCTTGCGGTACCCCTCCGGCTTGCCCATCCCGAAATTATGGCGAAGCCGGCTGGCGGTGTCGTCGCCCTTTTCGTGCCCGATCACCAGGATCTTGCGCCCGCGGAAGGTCGCGAAGCCGCCGAGGATCGCCTGATCGTCGGCGAAGGCCCGGTCTCCGGCCAGCGGCAGCCATTCGTCGAACAGCCCGGCGACATAATCGCGGAAGTGCGGGCGTTCCGGATGTCGGGCCACCTGCGTCTTCTGCCACGGCGTCAGCTTGGCGAAGGTATCGCGCAACAGCTTGTCGGATTTGGCCTGAAGCCGCTGCACATCGGCGGCGATATCGACATCGCCGTTGGCAGCGGTTTCGCGCAGTTCGTCGATCCGCCCCTGCAATTCGGCGATCGGCTTCTCGAAGTCGAGGAAACTTGGCATCGGCGGCGGTTAGGACCGGCGGCCGGGAAGGTCAACGAGCGGATGCCGCGTCGTCACCAGTTCGACCAGCCGCGACGCGTCGACATGCGTGTAGATTTCGGTCGTCGCGATGTCGGCATGGCCCAGCATCGTCTGCAATGCCCGGAGGTCCGCGCCCCCTGCCAGCAGATGGGTGGCGAAGGCATGACGCAGCACATGCGGGCTGACCCGGTCGGGCGGGATGCCGGCATCGGCCGCCAACGCCTTGATAAGCTGATACAGGCGGATGCGGGTCAGGTGGCCGCGGCCCGATGGGAACAGATAGGCCCGCTCCGCCGGCACATGCACCCGCCACGCCGCCACCGCCGCCCGCGCGCGATCGGATAGCGGGACGAGGCGCTCCTTGTCGCCCTTGCCCCGCACGATCAGATAAGGCCGGTCGGGTGCCACCGCATTGCGCGGCAGCGAAACGAGTTCGGTCGCGCGCAGTCCCGATCCGTAGAGCAGCTCGACCAGCGCGGCGAGCCGCAGGTCGGCGGAGGCCGGTTTCGCGGCCGCCACCCGCTCCGCGATGACCGCGAACAGCCGGTCGACATCGGCATGGCTCAGCGCCCTGGGCAGCGGCCGGGTAGTGCCCGGCCGGGGCAGCGCCACGCCCGGATCGTCGCCACGATGCCCCTCGTCGTGCAGGAAGGCGAAGAACCGCCGCAACGCCGCCGACTTGCGCGCGACGGTGGGGGTGGCCAGCGCGCGCCACTCGTCGGCCAGCCGCGCCAGCGCCTCCGCCTCCGCCCCCGCCAGTCCCCCGTCCAGCACCGCCGAGGCGAGCGACAGGTCGCTGCGATAGGCCGCGATCGTGTTCGCCGCGGCTCCCGCCTCCGCCGCCATCATTTCGAGGAATCGGTCGATCAGCGTCCGGTCGGAAGGGCCGGTCATGCGCGGGCGATCGCCTCGGCCGCGATCATCCGCGCCTCGCCCTCCAGGCCGACCGCGCGCAGCGCCGCGACGATGCGATAAAGCGCGGCGGGCGGCACGCCGCGCCACCCGGCCGCCTGCATACCCGTCGCCGCAAGCAGCGCGACCGTACCGGGCTGGCCATCGTCCACGGCCCGGTCCAGCGCGCGGGTCCAGCTATCCCCGGTGCCGATCGGCACCCCCAGTTCCTGCGCCAGCGGCGTAACGTCGGCGGTGGCGATCCGCCCCAGCCCCGCCAGTCCGGCAAAGAACAGCCGCCGCTTCACGTCGCCGCCGCCATATCCCTGCACGTCGCCCGCCCCGAACCGGCGGCGGGCATCCGGATCGGCGAGCGCGATCATCGCCCATGCGTCGCTGCCCGCCGGGGCCATGCCGGCCCAGCGCGCGGCACTGCGATCGAGCCCGGCCGCCAGCATCGCCGCGACGAGCCGGTCGACCTCCTCCACCCCGCCGCGCACCGGCTGGCGCACGGCCGCGCGGGCGGTGAGGACAAGGCGCGCATAGTTCGGTTCACCGCCCCATAGCCGCCGCAGCGCCGCCAGCCGGACGGCAGCGTCGGCATCGGCATAGGCGGTGCGCAGATCCTCGGCGGTCGCCCTTGCCGTGGAGGCGGTATCGTCGTCCGCGGCCAGCACGCCATACAGGTCGACCAGCGCGACGTTGGACAACACGCCCTGCGCCGCCGCCGTCTCCGCCGCGGCCAGCCGGACGGCGGGCGACAGCATCGGCAGCAGCGCGCGCCAGCCGGTCACCTGCGGGCCGGCGGCAGCGACCAGCGCGTCGGGCATCGCCGCCCCGGTGGCGGCGGCCAGACCGAACCGCCAGATCGTCAACCGGTCGACCATGTCCCATTCGATCGTGACCGCCTGCCGCCCCTGCCCGCCGGCACCGATCACCTTCTGCGCCAGTCGCAGGTCGATATCGCTGGCGAAGCGGCGGCGGCGCACCGCGGCCAGCCCGGCGCGCGCCGCACGGCCATTGCCGGCCAGCGCCGCGCAGATCGGCTGGGCCAGCGCCCAGGCGCCCTCGCGCGTCGTGGCGAGACCGGCATCGGCAAGCGGACACAGACCGGCCGGGTCCCCCGTCGCCAGCATCGCGTTAAGCGCAACCTGATAGAGCTTGGGGGTGTAGTCGGCATTGTCGACGCGTTGCACCAGCGCCTGGGCCGCCACCGATTCGCCCATGCGCAGCAACAGCCACGCCCGCTCCGCGGCATAATCGGCGCCGTTCAGCCCGGCGGGCGTATCCAGTTCGGCCGTCAGCGTGCGCCGCAACAGGATCGACAGCCAGCGGGACGGCAACGGCGCGGCGGTGCGCCGCATCAGCGCCTCCAGATAGCCGCCATCGGCATCACCGAACGCGTCAGCCGCGACCTCGTCCGTCGCGCCGACGCGCGACAGCGATCGACGGGCGAACAGCGGCATCTCATAGGCAGCCAGCGCCGCCCGGTCGACCGGGGTAGGACTCGCCGTCGGGCTGGGCGACGGCGTGTCGAGCGGCAGCGGTTGCACCACCGCACCTGCGGGATCGTTTGTCGGCGCGACCGGCGTCGATGCCGGGGCGGGTCCGGTCGCCGTCGCCCGCGGAGCCGGCGTCGGCGTACCGCGCGGCGGTGCCGCCCGTGTTGCCGCGGGGCGCGGCGGTGGTGCCGGGTCGCCGAACCCCGGGGGCAGGATCGATTCGGGGCGGTCCTGCGCCGTCACCGCCACCGCGGTCGCGGCCAGCAGGGCGGCGGCCAGCGCCTTACTGGAGGTTCGCAAGCACGACCTGCTTTTCGACCTGGGTGACCGGCCGCTCGCCGCTGCGACCGGCCAGCAGGAACAACCCGCCCACCACCACGACGAGGATGACGGCGATGGAGACGATCAGGCGGGACATGGGCAAACCTCGGTACGGACGCGAACAGGCGAATAGATATAGATAGGGCTGCAACACGCGCTTTTGCGTGGACGCGTCCCGGCTGTATAGCGCGGCCAACGATGATGCAAAGCCACTCCCCCTGGACCGGCAGGCCGATCGTGCTCGTCGGGTTGATGGGCGTCGGCAAATCCACGGTCGGTCGTCGGCTGGCGGTGCGGCTGGCGGTACCGTTCGTCGATGCCGATCATGAAATCGAATCGGCCGCCGACATGTCGATCACCGAGATTTTCGCCGAATATGGCGAACCCTATTTCCGCGACGGCGAGCGCCGCGTGATCGCCCGGCTGATGGATGGCACGCCCAAGGTGATCGCCACCGGCGGCGGCGCGTTCGTGAACGACGAGACGCGCGCCCTGATCCTGGCGCAATCGACCGCGATCTGGCTGAACGCGCATCCCGACGTGCTGGCCGAGCGGGTCAAGCGGCGCGATACCCGCCCCCTGCTGCGCGGGCGCGACCCGCGCCGCGTGCTCGCCGACCTCGCCGAGCAGCGCGATCCGTTCTACGCGCAGGCGCACATTCATATCTCCAGCCAGCGCGGCCCCCACGAGGCGACCGTCGCGGCGATCCTGAAGGCGATCGGACGATGACCCTTTCCACAGATACCGCCGACACCGCGCTCGCCCCCCGCACGGTGATAGTGGAGCTGGGCGCGCGACGTTACCCGATCGTGATCGAGAACGGCCTGCTGGCGCGCGCGGCCGATCACCTCGCGCCACTGGCCCGGGGGCGCACGATGGCGATCGTCACCGACGAGCATCTGGGGACGCATCTGGCGACGCTGGCCGATGGCTTGTCGGCGGCCGGCGTGACGACCGAGGCCCTGGTCCTGCCGGCGGGGGAAGCCAGCAAGAGCTGGTCGACGCTGGAGCGGGTATGCGACTGGCTGTTGCGGCTGGGGGTGGAACGCGGCGATCATGTCGTCGCGCTCGGTGGCGGGGTGATCGGCGATCTGGTCGGCTTCGCCTGCGCCATCCTGAAGCGCGGCTGCGGCTTCGTGCAGATTCCCACCACCCTGCTGGCACAGGTCGATTCGTCGGTCGGCGGCAAGACCGCGATCAATACCGCCGCCGGCAAGAACCTGATCGGGGCGTTCCATCAGCCGGCGCTGGTACTGATCGACCCGACCGTGCTTGACACGCTGCCTTCACGCGAAGTGCGGGCCGGTTATGCGGAGGTCGTGAAATACGGTCTGATCGACGATGCGGATTTCTTCGCATGGTGCGAGGAACATGGGGCAGCACTGCTGGCCGGCGATCCCGCGGCCCGACTCCATGCCATCACCCATGCCGTCAGCGCCAAGGCGCGGATCGTCGCGGCCGACGAACACGAGACGGGCGGCATCCGCGCCCTGCTCAATCTGGGCCACACCTTCGGCCATGCGCTGGAGGCCGAAGCAGGGTTCGATGGCCGGCTGATCCATGGCGAGGGCGTGGCGGCGGGGATATCCCTGGCCTTTCGCTATTCGGCGGGTCGCGGCTTGTGCCCGGCCGCCGATTCGGACCGCGTCTCTGCCCATTTTCGTGCCGTCGGCCTGCCCGACGGACTCGCGGCCAGCGGCATCGCGGCGGACGGTGTGCAATTAGTGACACATATGCGGCATGATAAAAAAATGGCGGCGGGGACACTGCCGTTTCTGCTCGCCCGGGGCATCGGTGCGACCTATCTCGATCGAACCGTTGATCTCATTGATATCGAACAATTTTTGGATAACGAACCAAAAAGGGTCTAAAAAACGGCGGATATGCTGCCTATCGGTCGGGGCAAATAACAGCTACTGGAGTTTTTAACTCGATCTGGGTTAGTGTCAGCATGTGATAACGCTGATCCCACCCCCCGCCGATCTGTTCCTGCGTGAAGACGCCATCCGTGGCGGCATGGACCTGATGCTGTTCGCGCACAGCCGCCACCTGCGCAAAGCGGACGAGGAACTGGCTCGATGGGGTCTGGGGCGGGCTCATCACCGCGTTCTGTACTTCGTGGCGCGTCGCCCGGAGATGACGGTTGGCGAATTGCTGGCCATCCTGAGCATCGCGAAGCAGTCGTTCGCCCGCGTCGCCCGCCAGTTGACCGACAAGGGCCTGCTCAGCCAGCGGCCGGGCGATCGCGATCGGCGCCAGCGCCTGCTGAGCCTTACCGAGGCCGGGGCGGAACTCGAAATGGTGCTGTTCGCGGATATGCGGCACAACATGGCGCAGGCTTATGCCGCGGCGGGCGGGCCGGCGGTCGCCGGGTTCTGGATGGTGATGCAGAATCTGATGGGTGAAGAGGCGCGCGGGCATTTCGCGCGGCTGCATGGCATCGGCGGCGGCGGTGCTCGTTATCCGGCGATGGCATCCGCCAGCAGCCCGACCGACAACGCATAGAAATTCGAGCAGTTGTAATCCAGGATGACACGGTAGTTGCCGGTCAGGAGATAGGCGGTCGCCCCCTCGCCGTCCGGCTCCATCAGCGTCGCCTGAACGCTATCCGCCGGCCAGGCGCCACCCTGCGGCACCAGTCCCAGCGCGCGCCATTCCGCCATGCTCCGCCAGCCGCTGTGGCGCTGGAACACGCGGGGGCAGCGCGGGCTGACCAGCGTGTTGCGGATCGCCGCGCGATCGAACCCCGCCGGTACCGACACCGCCATCCCCCAGGGCTGACCACGCCGCCAGCCCGCATCGGTGAAATAGTTCGCGATCGAGGCGAGCGTGTCGGGCTGGCTGCTCCAGATGTCGGCGCGACCGTCACCATCGCCGTCCCGCGCGACGCGCAGATAGATCGAGGGCAGGAACTGCGGATTACCGGTGGCGCCCGCCCAGCTGCCCTTCAGTTGCGACCGCGGCGTGCCGCGATCGATCATCGTCAACGCGGCGATCAGTTCCCCCTCGAACAACGAGCGCCGCCGCCCGTCGAACGCCAGGCTGGCCAGCGACCGGACGAGATCGAAATTGCCGGTATAGGCGCCATAGTTCGTCTCATGCCCCCAGATCGCGACCATGATCGACTCGGGCACCCCCGTCTGCGCCTCGATCGCCGTCAGCCGGGGCCGCTGCGCCTGATAGACGCTGCGCCCGCGCCCGATCCGGGCCGCGTCGACATGCTGGACGCGATAGGGCGCGAACGGCGAGAAGCTGGTGCTCAGCACATTGCCCGGCTGGCCGCGATCGAGCTCGACGACACGGGGGTTGAGGGTCAGTCCGGCAAATTCGCGGTCGACCGTCGCCCCCGCCACCCCCTGCGCCACCGCGCGTGTCCGGACACCGGCCAGATAGGACTGGAACGGATCGTCCTGTGCGACGGCGGGCGTGGTGGCGACGAGGGCGACGGCGACCAGCACCGATTTTGTGAACGACATGGCTGCGGCTTGTCGCGGGGTATCGCCCGATCGGCAAGTCCCGGCCGTCGTTGGGGTTGCACGGATCGGCGCGGACGCTATCGAAGGGCTCGCATCCATCGCCCCCGCCGGCGGTCGATCCGGGAAGAGTGTCCGAGTGGTTTAAGGAACCGGTCTTGAAAACCGGCGAGCGGGCAACCGTTCCGTGGGTTCGAATCCCACCTCTTCCGCCATTTCCGCCGTCTTTGCGCCATGGTGCGATTCTGCCCGCGATGGATATTTGAAAGCCGCCGGTCGCCGCGCCCTCATCGGGATGAAGAGGGGATGCCGTCGATGAACGCCCGCATCACCGGCCGCATCAGCTTGCGGCTGGGATAGTAGAGGAAAAATCCGGAAAAAGGCTCGCACCAGTCTTCCAATACGCGCACCAATGCGCCGGACTCGATGTTTTCCATCACTTGTCCTTCGAACGCATAGGCAAGGCCTGCTCCCGCCAGCGCGGCTTCGACGATCAACCGGTCGTCGTTCAAGGTGATCGGCCCCTGCATAGCCACCGCCATCGCCGAGCCGTTCCGTTCGAACTCCCACTCGTAGAGGGCTCCGCCTGCAAAGCGTCGGCGGATACCAATATGATCGGCCAGATCGTGCGGTGTCGTCGGGATCGGACGGGTGTCGAAGTACGCGGGCGATCCCACCACCGCGGCGCGCTGACGAGGGCCGATCGGGACAGCGATCATATCCTGTTCCAGGCTTTCACCGAACCGCACGCCGGCGTCGAAGCCTCCGGCGACGATGTCGGTCAGACCGTCCTCGACCAGCATGTTGATCGCCGCGCCGGGATGGTGGCGTGTGAAGGCCAGCACCAGCGGCAGCAACACGAGTTCGGCCGCCGAACGGGGCACCGACAGCCGGATTGTACCCGTCAGTTGATGACCGGCTTCACCGGCAAGTTCGACGGCATCGGCGATCGAACCGAGCGCCGGGGCCAGTCCTTCGAGAAGGCGGCGCCCCGCTTCGGTCGGCGCAACGCTTCGGGTCGTGCGGTCCAGCAGCCGTAAACCGAGACTCTCTTCCAGCCCGCGAACCGCATGGCTGATTGCTGAAACCGATATGCCCTCCGCACGGGCGGCTCCCCGGAAGCTGCCAAGCCGGGCAACCGTGGCGAAGATCGCCAGCGCAGGAAGATCGGCCCGTTTCATTGATGAGCATCATAGAACAGGCCATTGAATTCGTCGCTGCTTATCGATCAGTCGTGCAGGTTCTATCGTGAGCTTCTGGTCAACAAGGAGTCACGCCATGAACCATCGTCATCTCGGGCCGGACCTCGTGGTTTCGGCATTGGGGCTGGGCTGCATGGGAATGAGCTTCGCCTATGGCGGGCAACCCGAAGCGGATTCGATCCGCACCCTTCACCGCGCCATCGACATCGGCGTCACGTTTCTCGACACGGCGGAGGTCTACGGTCCTTACGAAAACGAGGAACTCATCGGCCGGGCGATCAAGGGCCTGCGTGACCGCGTCGTGATCGCCACCAAATTCGGCTTCAGGATCGGCGAGCAGGGGCATGGGACCAAGCGGATGATCGGGCTCGACAGCCGGCCAGAGCATGTGCGCGCGGTGTGCGATGCTTCGCTGAAGCGCCTCGGCATCGACGTGATCGATCTCTTCTATCAACACCGCGTCGACCCTGACGTGCCGATCGAGGACACCGTCGGCGCGATGGCGGATCTCGTGCAGGCCGGCAAGGTGCGGACGCTCGGCCTGTCGGAAGCCAGCGCCGCCACCATTCGCCGGGCGCATGCGGTGCATCCCATCGCGGCGGTCCAAAGCGAATACTCGCTGTGGAGCCGGGAGCCGGAGGCAGACGTATTGCCGACCTGCCGGGACCTCGGCATCGGTTTCGTACCCTATAGCCCGCTCGGACGCGGCCTCTTGACCGGCGCCATCCGGGATCGCGAGAGCCTTGGCGCGGATGATTTCCGCCGCACATTGCCACGGTTTGAGGCCGCGAACCTGTCAGCAAACCGGCCGCTGCTCGACATCCTCGCAATGATGGCCGCGGACAAGGGCATCACCCCCGCGCAACTCGCCCTCGCCTGGGTCCTGCACCAGGGTGATTTCATCGTGCCCATTCCGGGGGCACGCAGGATCAGGCATCTCGACGAGAATGCGGGCGCCATGACGGTCGCATTGTCTGCCGAAGACCTCGCGGCGATCGACCGGGTGATGCCGCAGGACGCGATCAGCGGTGATCGTTACACGGCTGAAGCACTGGCTATGGTCGAAGGCTGACCCCACGGCACGTCGGCGGTTGGGCACATCGCCGACGTGCCCTTTCTTGGGGTGACATGTCCTCGATGGAGGCGGTGTCGGAGGGCTGGCACGCCGGCGCGTCACATATCCGCCGCAGTCGGGCGGACGATGACCTCGTTAATGTCGACGCCCGCGGGCTGCTCCAACGCATAGCGGACCGCCCGTGCGATCGCGTCCGGGGTGAGCGATTTCTTCCGCCAACCCGTCAATGCGGTGGCTATTGCCGGATCGGTAATGTCGTGCCCCAGTTCGGTGGCGACCACGCCCGGCGAGATCAGCGTCGAGCGGATCTCGTCATGCTCCTGCCTCAGCCCCTCCGTGATGGCCCGCACCGCATGCTTGGTGCCGCAATAGACCGCCGCCGTGGGCATGACCATGTGCGCGGCGACCGACGCGACGTTGACGACATGCCCGCTCTGCTGCGTCACGAAGCGGGGCAACACGGCGGCGATGCCGTTGAGGACACCATGGATGTTGACGTCGATCATCCGTTTCCATTCGTCCCGCTTCAGGGCGGCGAGCGGCGAGAGCGGCATCACGCCGGCATTGTTGACCAGCACGTCGATGTGCCCGAACCGCATTTCGGCGGCTGCCACGAAGGCGTCGAAGTCGGCACCGTCCGTCACGTCCAGCGTTCGCCACGCGACGCTATCGCCAAGCGCCTCCGCCAGCGCCTTCAGCCGCTCGCCGCGGCGCGCGCCGATGAAGAGCCGTGCGCCCGCCGCGGCCAGTTCGCGCGCCGTCGCTTCGCCGATGCCGCTCGAGGCGCCGGTGATGAGGACGACCTTGTCGATGGTAGCTGCCATGATGTTTTCCTTGCCTTGATGATGGCGAGCAAGATGGAGCGTCAGGACGGGTTCGCGGTAGAGCGATCGTCCGAACCCTTTACACGATCCTCCAGAACTGGCGTCCCTCGCTTGCGCGCGCCGATCGGCTGATGAATGACGATCGGTATGGACCGGATCACCGAGCTTGCCGCCGTCATCGACCGACACGTCGGCGGAACGGGGATCTGCACGACGGCGATGCCGCATGTGTCGCTGATCCGCGCCGATCAACCGAGCACGCTGACGCCTGCCGTCTACGAGGCTTCGCTATGCCTGATCGCCCAGGGATCGAAACGCGTGTCGATCGGCGACCACAGCGTCGTTTACGATGCCGCCCATTACCTCCTCGTCTCGGTCGACCTGCCGCTGGTCGGGCATGTGATCGATGCGAGTCCCGACAGACCGTATCTCTGCTGCAAGATCGATCTCGATCCCGCGATCCTCGCCGACCTGATTGTGACCGAGGGCGGCGTGGCGCATAGGACCGACCTGCCGGTGCTGGGCGTCCACCCCATCGATGCCGACCTGATCGACGCCGCCTGCCGGTTGGTGGGGCTGCTTGACCGGCCCGAAACGATCCGGACACTGGCACCGCTGATTGAGCGCGAAATCCTGTACCGGCTGCTCACCGGGCCGCACGGGCCGATGCTTCGCCACGTCGCAACCGCAGGCAGTCACCTGAACCAGATCAGCCGCGCCATCGCCGCGATCCGCCGTCGTTTCGATACGCCGATCCGCATCGACGAGGTCGCGGCCGAAGCCGGCATGAGCACCTCTTCGCTTCATGCGCACTTCAAGGCGATCACCCGTCTGACGCCGCTCGAATACCAGAAGCAATTGCGTCTGCAGGAGGCGCGGCGCTTGATGCTCGCCGGCGGAGCCACGGCCAGCGCGGCAGGGTTTGCGGTCGGCTATGAGAGCCAGTCACAGTTCAGCCGCGAATATCGCCGCCTGTTTGGCGCGCCACCGCGACTGGACATCGATCGGCTTCACGCTGCGCCGGCGGCGGGCATGGCACTTTAGCCGCAGGCGAAGTCGAGGATAGCGGGCGAGGCAACGGCACGGTGTGACTGCCGACTTCAGCAGGCGGGGCATTGATTGAACGATGCGGTGCGGCAATCATTCTAAAGCCGACGACCTTGTCCCGGCGTGGAGCAATCGACCATGAAGACCAGCGGCAACACGATCCTGATGACTGGCGGAGGAAGCGGCATCGGTGAGGCGCTGGCCCACCGGTTCCACGATCGTGGCGACACCGTCATCATCGCCGGGCGGCGACAGGAGGCGCTTCGGCAGGCAGCGGGCGGGCGCGAACGCATCCACACCATGACCCTCGACGTCGAGGACGCCGCGGCAGTCGATGCGTTTGCCCAGAAGGTCGTAGCCGACTTCCCGTCACTGAATGTGCTGTTCAACAACGCCGGCATCATGAAATTCGAGGATTTGACGAGCCGGCGCAGCCTGACCGATGCCGAAGCGACGCTGGCGATCAACATTCTGGGTCCTGTCCGGCTGACGAACGCGCTGATCGAGCATCTGACGGGCCAGCCCGATGCCGCGATCGTCACGGTCACCTCCGGCCTGGCCTATGTACCGCTGGTGGCGGCACCCACCTACTCGGCGAGCAAGGCGGCGATCCACTCCTATACCGTTTCGCTGCGGACCCAGCTTGCGGGCAAGGTTGACGTGATCGAGTTGGCACCGCCGGGTGTGCAGACCGACCTCACGCCGGGACAGGCGAACCGCCCAGGCTACATGCCGCTCGACGCCTTCGCCGATGCGGTTATCGCCCAGTTCGCCCGGCAACCGACGCCGCCCGAAATCCTGGTCGATGAGGTGCAGTTCCTGCGGCAGGCCGAACGCGAGGGTCGCTTCGATGAGACATTGAAGACGTTGACGACGCGCGCCGCCCAGCAGCGTGAAGAGGGTAACCGACGGCGCCAACCGTGATGCACGTCAGGTAGCTGGCCGCCACTGCCCCCTGATCCGCGATCATTCCATCCTATGGCGCTTGCCGATGGACGTCAGCGCAGTGCAGGATCGAACAACTTTGGAGATGCATCATGGTCGAAGCACGGTGGAACGGCATACTGATCGCGAGCAGCGACGATACCGTCGTGGTCGAACGCAACCACTATTTTCCCATCGCGTCCGTCGACGCCTCGCGACTGCGACCGAGTGACACGACGACGATCTGTCCATGGAAAGGCGAAGCGCACTATTACGACATCCACGTCGACGGGGCCGACAATCCCGATGCGGCCTGGTACTATCCGGAGCCGAAGGCAGCGGCGGAGGAGATCCGCGGCCGTGTGGCCTTCTGGAAGGGCGTGGAGGTCGGCTGACGGGCCTCCTCTCATCGGCAGAACCGTAACCATGTCGACCTACAAGCCGACATTCAGACGCTCTCGCCCGGTTCTCGAAAGCGGAGGCTCGTTAATCTCAGGCTGGCCGCCGTTTGATCGGCGATGATTGCCTCAGCCATCGGCCGCCGTCATTCCTTCGACGATGGTTGCCTTCGCCCCCGAAGACCAGGGCGAAACCCTGTACATGATCCGCTCGAAGAGCGCCGAAGCGAGATGTTCGGCGAGCCATGCCTTCAGCCGTGGCAGGGGCAGGTTGTCGAACCACGGCCAATCGACCCCGGCGAACTGCCTGACGAACGGCATGACGGCGGCATCCGTCAGGCCCGCCTCCGTACCACAGAGATGACCGGCAAGGCCGATCCGCGTTTCCAGATCCTGCAGGAACGCGAAGCCGAGGTCGCGATGCCGGGCAGCGTCCGAGCCGTGCCGGTCGGGATATTTGTACCGGTCCAGGTGGTGCTTGAACACACCGTCGTTGGTCGCGATCAGTGCCGGGTCGTCGCGAGCGAGCCAGTCTTGCGGGTCCCTGATCCGCAGCGCCCAACGCATGATCGCAAGACTTTCCTCGATCACCGCCCCTTCCGCCGTTACGAGCACCGGCACCGTGCCCTTTGGCGACATGACGAGAAGCTCTGGAGGCTTGGTCGAAAGCCGGACCTCCCGAAGTTCATAACGCACGCCGCTGACCGCCAGCGCCAATCGCGCCCGCATCGCAAAGGGGCAACGACGAAAGCTGTAGAGGATGTGGTCGGTCATGGCGCCGATATGGGGGAAAACCGAATGGTGCGGGCAGGATAATTGCATTGCCGTACCATGGCGCGGGTGGAATGATGCGGCGATGCGGATACCGAAAGCAGCCGTCCTCGCCCTCCTCCTATCGGCATCGGTGAACGCCCAGATCGTTGCCCAGCCCTCGGCGGGCACCTATCGACGCGCGGTGGCGGGCGGATACAAGGCGGCACTCTATTGCTCCGGCCTCTTCAACGCCGGGCGGACCACCGCGCAGATCGATGCTGACGAACTGACGGGCATCTACCCCGAATATGAGAAGATCGTGTCGACGCTGATCGCAAAGGTCGACCACCCGCGCCGGTTCGTCGCCGTCACCTTCGACCCCGCGCTGCCGCCGCGATACGCGGTGTGGCGCGACGGCCATGGCTGCATGACTCTGCCGATCGGCAGCAGGGCACCTGCGGACGGCGGATCGGCAGCGCCGCTGGATGCCATGCCGCCGATCGCGGGTGCGGACCCTCATCGCTGGCCGCAGGGCGATGCCGGCATCGCACCGCGGCCCTCCGCCGGGCTCACGAAGGTCGTCGATGCGGCGTTCGGCGATGGGTACGGCGTCGGCGCCAAGACGGTCGGGGTGGTCGTCCTGAAGGACGGTCGCGTTGTCGCCGAGCGATATGGCCACGGCTTCGGCCCGTTCGTCTCCAATCGAACCTGGTCGGTCGGCAAATCGATCGCGGGCACGATGATCGGCCTTGTCGATGCCGCCCCGCTGGATGCCCGTGCCACCGTGCCGCAATGGACCGCCGGCGATCCACGACGCGGCATCACGCTCGACCATCTTCTGCGCATGGCGTCCGGCCTGCACAGCGACAGTGCCGGCAACCGCACCGACGCCATCTATTTCGGCGGCACGACGGTGGACGAGCAGGCGACATCCTGGCCGCTGGAGGCGCTGCCCGGCACGCGCTTCCGGTACGCGAACAACGATATCCTGCTCGCCGTCTATGCTACGCGACAGGTCATCGGCGAAGATCGATACCGTGCGTGGCCAGGCAATCTGTTCGGCCCGCTCGGCATGTCACATACCGTCGCGGAAACGGACTGGCACGGCAACTACATCCTCTCCAGCCAGGTCTGGTCGACCGCGCGCGATCTCGCCCGACTGGGCCTGTTCTGGTCGCAGGACGGGATCTGGGCGGGCAAGCGCCTGCTGCCGGCGGGCTGGATGCGCATCGTGACGGCGCCGAGCGGACCGCAACCAGCGAGTGGTCCCGGCTATGGCGCGACGATGTGGCTGTTCGGCCCGAAGCAGGGACTGCCCCAGGGCAGCTTCGCCGCGCAGGGCAATCGCGGCCAATATGTGATGGTGATCCCGTCCCGGCATCTGGTCATCGTCAGGCGTGGCGAGGATCCTGGCGCCGCCCGCTTCGATATCGCCCGCTTCGCCGCTGACGTGGCCGCCCTGACGCCGTAGTGTTCAGGGAACCCTATGGTACGGCGGTTCGACCCATAAGCAGACACTCCCTCCCCCGCTGCCCGACTCCGGCCGCTTATTCATCTCCCCGCCATGACCGCTTTTGACATCCAGCTTTTGGATCGCGAATGTCGCAATTACCGAATGTTGCCGATGGTTCGGCATGATGCGGCGCCCGAGCATCCGACGCCATCCCTGTCGTCTGGGATATCAACGTCGCGACCGGTGTTATCCGTTGATGTTTCGTCGTCTTCTCACCGCCATCGCCGGTTCGGCCATGCTCTCGACCATCGCTGGAGCGCAAACCGTGCCGCTTGGCGTCAATCTGGAGCGGTTCGGCTATCCGGCGCCGGTCCACTGGTTCGAAGCGGGCTCGCAAGGCCATCCCGTTCGCATGGCCTTTCTCGACTGGCCAGCGACCGCGACCCCCAACGGGACGACGGTCGTCCTCCTGCATGGCAAGAATTTCTGTGCCGCTACCTGGGGCGACACCGCGCGCGGGCTGGCGGCCGCGGGCTACCGCGTCATCGCGCCGGATCAGATCGGCTTCTGCAAATCGTCGAAGCCGAGTGACTATCAGTACAGCTTCCACGCCATGGCCGCGCTGACCGCGGCGCTTCTCGATCAGGCCGGTGCCGGCAAAGTCGTCCTGATCGGGCATTCGACCGGCGGCATCCTCGCCACGCGTTTCGCACGCCTCTATCCCGAGCGGGTTTCGAAGCTGGTGCTGGTCAACCCGCTCGGCCTCAACGACACGTTGAGTGAGGGCGTGCCCTATACCGACCTCGGCAAGCTGCGCGCGGAGGAGGCGAAGACGAACGCCGCGTCGATCAAGGCCTATCAGCTTCGCAACTATTATCACGGTGAGTGGCGCGCGGCCTATGACCGCTGGGTCGCGATGCTGGCCGGTCAATATGCCAGCCCCGATGGGAACAGGGTGCGGGACGCACAGGCGCGCCTGTCGGACATGATCCAGACCCAGCCGGTCGCCGCCGAACTGCCCCAGCTGACGGTCCCGACCACGCTCATCATCGGCCAGCGCGACCTGACCGCCTTTCGGGCAAGCAGCGCGCCGGAAGACCAGCGCTCGCGTGTCCGCACCGTGCCGCAAGCGGCCGAGGAGGCGGTGAAGCGCATCCCGAACGCACGCTTGATCCGCCTCGACGATCTCGGCCATTCACCGCAGGTCGAGGCACCCGCCGTCTTCCTCCGGACCCTCCGCGCCGCGATGACGCCGTGAGGCGGACGGCCGGCGCATTGGCGCTGCTGCTCGCCGGCGGTTGCGATGCCGCCCCGGTGCCGCGGCAATCGCCGGCGTCCCGCCCGGTCGAGACGCGTGGCCTGGACGGCGCCATGCTCGCCGACACCGTGACGCAGGCCCGGCGCCTGCCCCGGCTCCGCTCGCTGCTGATCCTGCGTGATGGCCAGATACTGGCGGAGCAACGCTTCAACGGCGGGCCACCGCTCGACCGGCCGGTCAACATCAAGTCCGCGTCCAAGTCGGTGCTGTCCGCGCTGGTCGGCATCGCGATCGCGCGGGGCGTGCTGACCGGCATCGACCAGCGCGTGCTGTCCGTGCTCGACCGCGATGCGCCGCCCGATCCCGACTCGCGTCTCCATCGCCTGACCGTGGAGGATCTGCTGACGATGCGCGCAGGGCTGGAGCGGACGTCGGGCGAGAACTATGGGCGCTGGGTGTCCAGCCGCAACTGGGTCCGCTTCGCGCTGGCGCGCCCGTTCGTCGACGAGCCGGGCGGCGCGATGCTCTATTCGACCGGCAACACGCATCTGCTCTCGGCGATGCTGACCCGTGCGTCGGGTAGCGACACCCATGTTCTGATGCGCGACTGGCTGGCGGCGCCGCTCGGCATCGCGATCCCGCCATGGTCGCGCGATCCGCAGGGCATCTATTTCGGCGGCAACGACATGATGATGTCGCCGCGCAGCCTGGCGCGGTTCGGCGAGCTTTATCGGCTGGGCGGCGTGATCGACGGACGAAGGATCATCCCCGCGCATTGGATCGACGAAAGCTGGACTCCGCGCACCGTGTCGCCGTGGAGCGGCGGGCAATATGGCTATGGCTGGTTCGTCGGCACCAGCCGCGGCCACCCGTTGCGTTTCGCCTGGGGCTATGGCGGGCAGATGCTGTTCATCGTGCCGGACCTGAAGCTGACGGTCGTCATGACCTCGGATCCCAACGGGGCACGGGACAATGGCCATATCGCTGCACTCCACGCGCTCCTTGATGACGGGATCGTGCCAGCCGCCGAGCGCGGTGCTGCGCCGTAATCCCCATTGCGGTGACGATGCCGCGGATCGAAGGCGGCAGTCCGGTGGCGCGACAGACATGAAATCAATCAAGAGATTGCGCTCAGGGTGGCTGCCGACCCGCAAGAAGACATTCATGCCCGCTTGGAAACATCGGACGCTTGGTCGTCTTGTCGATCGCCGATGATCCGCGATGGCGTGACCATCACAGGACAGCCCGCCCCGTTCGTCCCGCCCGGCTTTGAGTGGCCCGCTGTCCGTCCCTCCTCATGAACCGACCGGTATGCACCTGACATCGGCTTCGTTCGTTTGTTCGGCTCCATGGGGTTAGCCGAGGCAAAGCATGCGAACAGTGTCGTTACCGGGCGGCGAACGGATACCCTCACTGGGTCAGGGCACCTGGATGATGGGGGAGCGATCCGATCGCCGGTCGGACGAGATCGCCGCGCTGCGTCTGGGCGTCGATCTCGGCATGACGTTGATCGACACGGCGGAGATGTACGGGGACGGCGCTGCCGAGGAACTCGTCGGCGAAGCGTTGGGTGACGTTCGCGACAAGCTCTTCCTCGTCAGCAAGGCCTATCCCCAAAACGCGTCACATGCTCGCCTGCATGCCGCCTGCGAGGCAAGCCTGAGGCGGCTCGCCACCGACCGGCTCGATCTCTACCTGCTTCACTGGCGAGGATCGGTGCCGCTCGGCGAGACGGTCGAGGCGATGGAGGCGTTGCGAACGGCCGGCAAGATCCGCCGATGGGGCGTCAGCAATCTCGATACCAGCGACATGGGGGAACTGCTCGCGGCTGGCGGTGACGGATGCGCGGTGGACCAGATCCTCTATAATCTCACCCGTCGCGGCCCCGAGCATGATCTGCTGCCGTGGCTGGAGTCTCACGGTATTCCAGCCATGGCGTACAGCCCGGTGGAACAGGGCCGCCTCCTCGCCGATCAGACATTCCGCAGGATCGCCGAGACGATCGGCGCCACGCCCGCCCAGGTCGCCCTCGCCTGGACGCTGCGGCGGGGCGACGTGATTGCCATACCCAAGGCGGGCAGCGTCGCGCACGTCCGCGACAATCGGGCTGCCGTCGACCTGATACTGTCTGATGACGACATGGCCGCGCTCGATGCCGCCTTCCCCGCCCCGCGCAGCCGTCGCCCGCTCGAAATGCTGTGACCGGCATGGCGCTGTTCTTCACCGCCGACACCCATTTCGGCGATCACCGGACGCTCAATATCCATCGCCGCCCTTTCGCGACGGTCGGCGAGATGGACGAGGCGCTCGTCACGGCGTGGAACGCGGTCATCGGCCCGGCAGACGTCGTGTGGCATCTGGGAGACGTGGCACGGCGACCGGTCGACGTGCCGGCATTGCTCGCTCGCCTCAACGGCACCAAGCACCTGATCCGCGGCAACAACGATCCCGTTGCGACCGGCGAGGCGGACGGCTGGGCCAGCGTCGGCGATTATGCCGAATTGACGGAGGGCGACCATCGGCTGATCCTCTGCCATTTTCCGTTCAGGAGCTGGAATGGCCAGCACCGCCGCGCGATCAACCTGCACGGCCACAGCCACGGCAAGCTGAAACCCATGCTCCGCCAGTATGATGTGGGCGTCGATGCCAGGGATTTCCGTCCGGTTCGACTGGCCGAACTGGTCGCCGGCAAGTTTGCCCCTTTGCCGCCCCCGAGCCATGAACCCGCATGATCGTGAACGACGCCCGGTGAACCGACCCGGCGACGAGCGCTGTCGAAATCATCGGCACAGACCGGGTTACGCTGGCTGCAGACTTCCGTTCGGGGCTCGGGTGGCGATCCTGTTTGGCCCGGCGTTCCTGCCTCCGCCGGGCGAAACGTCAGGCATCTGGTTTGAGGGAGTTTTGTGCAAGCAGAGACGATCGCAAAATCATACCGGTTCATCAAAATTTGTATGATATGTTGCGTGCCAGCGCTGGCTCAGTTATGGACAGTATAACTGACCGTTAGGTGTTGGAGAGTGGATTGAATGCGACACCGTCGGCGCTGTGATGCCTTCCGGTCATTCGGGAAATGCTCGCTGACGGTCAGTACGACCGTCGCGTTGCTGGCCTTTGTAGCGACCCCGGCGGCGGCGAGGATCGACCGGCAGGCGCTGGTGACGCGTCACATGGTGCGACAGACGCGGATCGATCCCCATGCGCCGGTGATGCTCGGCAACGGGCAGCTCGGCTTCACCGCCGACATCACCGGGTTGCAGAGCTTTCCGGGTCGCTACTCCGAACTGGCACCCCTGCTCACCATGGCGCAATGGGGGTGGCACAGCTTCCCCAATCCGACAAAGGTGCGGGAACGGGACGGGTGGCGGATGATCCCGGTCGAGGGGCGCGGCAGCCAGCCCTATGCCTGGATGCAGAGCTGGGCGGATGGCGAGAAGAACCCGGCCTATGGCTGGCTGCGCGCCAACCCCCATCGTATCTCGCTGGGCCGGATCGCGCTGGCGCTGGGCGAGGCCGCGCCTGATTTCGCCGACGTGACGGAGACCCGCCAGCAACTCGACCTGTGGACCGGACGGCTGACCAGCGAGTTCCGGCTGCGCGGCACGCCGGTGCGGGTGACGACGGCGGTGCATCCGACCGTCGATCTGGTCGCGGTGGAGATCGTGTCGCCGCTGGTGGCGCGGGGCGAACTGGGCGCGACCGTGCGCTATCCCGGCGTCGCCCCGGCGATCAATCCCGATCCATCGGGCTGGACGCCGCGCGCTACCGAGACGACGCGGGTGCTGACCCGCACCGCCCGGTCGGTCTCGTTGACGCGGACGCTGGACGATACCCGCTACGCCTCGCGCATCGACAGCGATGGCCGGCTGGATGTCGCCACCGCTACCGGGGTTCGGATCGCGGGCGGCGGCGGCGATCGGCTGCGCTTCACGGTCCGCTTCACCCCCGATCCGCAGCCTGCCGCGAACCCGGGCGTGCCGGAGTCGATCGACGCCACCGCGCGGCACTGGCGGGATTTCTGGACGAAGGGCGCGGCGGTCGATTTCACCGGCAGCACCGATGCCCGTGCGCCCGAACTGGAACGCCGCGTCGTGCTGTCGCAATATCTGTCGGCGATCAACGGCGCGGGTACGCTGCCCCCGCAGGAAGAGGGCCTGTTCTCCAACAGCTGGTACGGCAAGTTCCATCTGGAGATGCACCCGTGGCACGCCGCATGGCAGGCGACCTGGTCGCACCCCGACCTGCTCGCCCGGGCGATGCCGTGGTACGTCGCGCATCTGCCGCAGGCGCGGGCGGAGGCGGCGCGACACAGGGTGCCGGGCGCATGGTGGCCCAAGATGGTCGGGCCGGAGGGGCGGAACAGCCCCAGTCTCGTCTCCCCGTTCCTGATGTGGCAGCAGCCGCACCCGATCCTGCTCGCCGAACTGCTCTGGCGTGCGAACCGCGACGATGCGGTGCTGGTACGGTACGGCGAGGTGGTGGAGGCGACGGCGGATCTGCTGGCGCACTGGCCGCTCGACAAGGGCGGGCGACTGCAACTGGGGCCGCCGCTGATCCCCGCGCAGGAGAATTACGATCCGCTGACCACGCGCGACCCGACGTTCGAGGTCGAATATTTTCGCTGGGGCCTGACGACGGCGCAGGCATGGCGACAGCGGCGCGGGCAGCCGCGCAAGCCCGAATGGGACCGGGCGCTCGAACGGATCGCGCCGCCGCCGGTGCGCGACGGGCTGTATCTGCCGGCCGCATCGGTGCCCGGTTTCTGGCGGGACGCGCAGTCGCCGGCGTGTCGCGGCACTGCGGCGGGGCCGTCGTGCAAGAACCGGGATCATCCCTCGTTCCTGATGGCGTACGGCTTCATCCCCGGCGCGCGGATCGACCGCGAGACGATGCGGCGGACGCTGGCGGCGATGGAGGCGACATGGGACCGCCGCCAGACCTGGGGATGGGATTTCCCGATGATCGCGATGACCGCCGCCCGGCTGGGCGAGCCGGACAAGGCGATCGACTGGCTGTTCGCCTCGACGAAGAACAACCAATGGGGTCCGACGGGCATGACGCCGCGCGTCCATCTCGACGAACATGCCGAGGATCTGGTGCCCGCGATCGGCGGCGCGGGCGGGGTCGCGATGGCGCACAATCCCGATGGCCCGGGCTATCGCCGGGCGGCGGAGGCCTATTTCCCGTCGAACGGATCGCTGCTGCTGGCGGTGGGCATGATGGCGGGCGGCTGGGACGGATCGCGCGGCCCCGCCCCCGGCTTCCCGAAACGGGGATGGACCGTCCGCGCCGAAGGACTGACCCCCACGCCATGACCGAAGGAAGACCGACCATGACCGCACTGACCCGGCGCGACATGATGCGCGGCACCGTCGCAGCCTCCGCCACCGCCGCGATGGCCACACCCGTGCTGGCGCAGGAAGGCGCCGGGGCGACCGGACCGGTGCCGGTCGACTGGATCGATCCGAAGACCGGCCACCGCATCGTCCGCCTGTCGGGCGACGAGGGCGGCGGCAAGGCCTATTTCTATCGCCCCACCTTCACGCCGCAGGGCGACGCGATGGTGATGTCGACGCCGGCCGGGATCGTCACGGTCGACCTGGCCACCCGCCGTCGCCGGATGCTGGTCGCCGATCCGCGCGCCGAACTGCTCTGCGCCGCACGGCGGACGCGCACCGCCTATTACTGGATATCCGATCCGGGCGAGGGCCAGCCGAGCGACCGGCCGCGCACCGTCTACGCGATCGATCTCGACAGCCGCCGGTCGCGCCGGGTCGCCCGGCTGGATCAGGGGCAATGCTGGTCGGTGAACGCCGACGAGACGATGCTGGTCTGCACCGTCGCCCATGGCGACACGCCGCTGCAACCCGACGTGCCCGATCCGCGCAATCGCCGGTTCGGGCAGGCGGAATATGCCGCCAACGGCCCCGATGGCCGCCCGCTCAACTTCGCCAAGGCGAAGGGCGTGCGGATGCTGCAACGCTGGGCGGCGCGAGTGCCGATGGAATTGTTCGTCATCGACCTGAAGACCGGCCGGCGGCGCGTGCTGCTGCAATCGACCGACTGGCTGAACCACGCGCAATTCTCCCCCACCGATCCGCAACAGATCATCTATTCGCACGAAGGGCCGTGGCACCGGGTGACCCGCATGTGGCGCATCCGCGCCGATGGCGGCGATCCCGTCGCGATGCACCGGCGCACGATGAACATGGAAATCTGGGGTCATGAATTCTTCAGCCCCGACGGCAAATGGGTCTGGTACGATCTCCAGACCCCGCGCGGGCAGGTGTTCTGGGTCGCGGGGCTGGAACTGGCGACGGGACGACGCCTGTGGCGGCGGGTCGACCAGAACGACTGGTCGGTGCATTTCAACATCTCGCCCGACGGCACGCTGTTCGCGGGCGATGGCGGCGATGCCGACATGGTCGCCCATGCGCCGGACGGCAAATGGCTGGTGCTGCTGCGCCCGGAACCGGTCAGGGACGGGGATACCGAGGTTTACGACCCCGCGCTCGTCACGCCGGAGGTGCTGCGCGGCGAACGGCTGGTCGACATGGGCCGGCACGATTACCGGCTGGAACCCAACCTGACCTTCACCCCCGACAATCGCTGGATCGTGTTCGGGTCGAACATGCACGGGCGCAACCACGTCTACATGGTCGAGGTCGCGAAGACATGATCCGTTCCAAATAATGGAATTTTTTCCATAAAACGGAATGAGTTGCGCCATCCGAAAAGTTGGCATACAACTTCATGACAGAATCGATAAGAAACGGCGAACCAGCCGTTCTTCTGATGACACCGGTGTCAGTTGCCGATGGGAGTGGATATGCAGAATATGTTGATGACGCGCATGGGGTCGTTGCTGGCGACCGTATCCTGCTCGGCGATACTGATCGGGGCCGATGCGGCAGCGGCCCAGACCGTGCCTGCGCCCTCGACGCCGCCATCGGCGACCACCGCCCCGCCCGCCGCCGCCAGCGCGCCCGGCGACCAGATCGCGCCCGATACCACCGCACAGGCGCCGACCACGGATGCTGGTCCCGATGCTGCCGTCACCGACGAACAGTCGGGCGAGATCGTCGTCACCGGCTTCCGCTCCAGCCTGCAACGCGCGCTCAACATCAAGAAGACCGAGGCCGGCGCGGTCGACGCGATCCTAGCCGAGGACATGGCCGACTTCCCCGACCTGAACCTCGCGGAATCGATCCAGCGCCTGCCCGGCGTCACCATCGAGCGTGAAGCCGGTCAGGGCCGGTCGATCAGCGTGCGCGGTCTGGGGTCGGATTTCACCCGCGTCCGCATCAACGGGCTGGAGGCGCAGGCGGCGGCGGGCGGCAATCGCGGGCGCGGGTTCGATTTCTCGATCTTCGCATCCGAACTGTTCAACAGCATCACGGTCCGCAAGACCCAGTCGGCCGAGATCGAGGAGGGGTCGCTGGGCGCGACCGTCGATCTCCAGACCGGACGGCCGCTCGATTTCGGCGCGGGGTTCGATTCCGCGGTATCCGGGCAGGCATCTTACAACGACCTGTCGAAACAGGTGCTGCCGCGTATCGCCACGCTGTTCAGCTGGTCGAACGACGACCAGACCTGGGGCGGGCTGGTGTCGGTCGCCTATTCGGAACGCAAGCCGACCAGCGAGAGCTTCAACACCACCCGCTGGCAGAGCGGCAGCGCGGCATTGCCCTATGGGGCCAACCAGAATTTCGGCGGCTGCACCAGCTGCACGACCCCGGCGGACCGGACGCGGTTGCTCAATGCCTTCTATCCGCGCATCCCGCGCTACACCTATGGCCAGTTCAACGAGGATCGGCTGGGCATCACCGCCGCCCTGCAATGGAAGCCGGGCGACGATACCGAGGTCGTGATCGATGCGTTGCATTCGCGGTTCAATCAGGAATTCGAGAGCCCGAACGTCGGCGTGATCTCGTTCAGCCGCGGCACCGCCACCGGCGTCCGCGAGACGGTCGTCCGCGATTTCGAGGTCAACGACCGCAACATGCTGGTCTATGGCGTGTTCGACAATGTCGATGTCCGGTCGGAGAACGGTTTCGACCGCAACGAGACCGAATTCACGCAGGTGTCGCTGAACGCCAAACACGCCTTCACCGACCGGTTCCGCGGCCAGCTCAAGATCGGCCGCTCGCTGTCGCGGGCCCGCACGCCGGTTTCGATCTCGTACCAGTTCGATGCGCTGAACGTGAAGGGCTACACCTACGATTTCCGCGACAACGACCGCCTGCCGCTCATCAAATACGGTTTCAACGTCGCCGATCCCAATGCCTATACGCTCACCGAATTCCGGTCGAGCGAGTCCGGCGCGGACTATATCCTCGACGCGTTCTCGGGCGCCCTCGCCTATGATCTCGACGAGCGGTTGACGCTGAAGCTGGGCGGCGAGCGCCGCCATTATGATTTCACCACCTTTGGCCGCAACCGCAACCGCGTGCTGTCCGCCGGCGAGCAGATCCGCGGCGTCGACGGGCTGGGCAAGGTGGAGACGATCGACGGCGGGCTGGACATACCGGCGGGGTCGGACCTGAATTACTACACGCCCGACATCGGGAAACTGAACGACCGGCTGGGGCTGTTCGCCAACTATCCGATCAACCTCAACCTCAGCAGCGACCGCGCGGTCACGGAAAAGGACACCGGGCTCTACGCGCAGCTCGATTTCACGATGCCGTTCCTCGGGATGACCGCACGGGGCAATTTCGGGTTCCGCTACGCGCGCACGGAAACCGCATCGTCGGGGTTCCTGAACGCCGCCTACGTGACCGCCGACAACAAGTATAACGACTATCTGCCCTCGGCGAACATGGCGCTGGACGTGACCGACAAGTTCGTCGTCCGGTTCGGTACCGCCAAGGTGATGTCGCGTCCGCCGCTGGGCAACCTGACGCCGGGCGGGTCGCTCAACACCTCCGGCCAGACGATCAACTACGGCAACCCGTTGCTCAAGCCGTTCCGTGCCAAGAATGTCGACCTGTCGGCCGAATGGTATTTCGCGCCGGAAGCGCTGCTGGCGGTGGCGGGCTTCTTCAAGCGGATCGACTCGTTCATCTCCACCGACATCTCGGTCGTGCCGTGGCGCGAGCTGGGCCTGCCGGATTCGCTGCTCATCGGCACCCCGTCGTCGCCCGACCAGAATTTTCAGGTCACGCGCAACATCAACGGCACCGGCGGCACGCTGAAGGGGATCGAGGTCCAGTACCAGCAACCCTTCTCGTTCCTGCCCGCGCCGTTCAACGGCTTCGGCTTCATCGGCAACTACACCCATGTCGCCTCGCGGGTGAATTACGGCACGCCGCAGGCGCCGTCGTTCAATCGGCTGACCGGCCAGTCGTCGAACATCTTCAACACGACGCTGTATTTCGAGCGCGACGGTTTCAGCGCGCGCGTGTCGGCCGCCTATCGCGATCGCTACCTGACCGCGTTTCCCGGCGGCAACGGCAATGACGAGGCGGGGCAGAACGGCACGACCAACATCGATGCCTCGTTCCGTTACGACCTGACGAAGAAGATCTCGCTGACGCTGGAGGCGGTGAACCTGACCGACACGTTCACCGACGCCTATGTCGACACCACCAACCGCGTGTCGAACTACCGGCATTTCGGTCGCGAGATTCTGTTTGGCTTCCGCTGGCGGTACTAATTCCCCTCGCTGCCAGCGGCCCTGGGGTCCGCGACTTCGGGCGCGGACCCGTTTTTATACGATGACGACCCGCAGCCGGTCGGATGGAGAAATGGCATGATCGTTCGCCGGGCGCTCCCCCCCGTCATTATCGCCCTTGCGGCGACGGTGCTGTCGACGCAGCCGGCGATGGCGCAGCGCGCGGCCGCGCCGGCTTCGGCACCCACGGCGGCGGTGATCGGGATGGAAGCGGCATGGCTCACGCCCCTGCCCCGCCCCGACCTGCGGTTCGACGGCGACCGGGCGCCCGATCGCGCCGCCGTGATCCGCGCGATGGAATATGTCGCGTCGGCGCAGATCGCCGACATGAGCCGGCGGCCGATCGCGCTGGCGACCGGCAGCGCGCTGCACGAGATCGGATCGAACTGGGTCGCGGCAGCCTTCTATGTCGGTGCGGCCCGCCTTGCCCGCCTGTCCGACCGGCCTGATACGCTGCGTTTCCTGACCGCGGTGGCGGAGCATTACAATTACGGGCTGCGCGGCGCACGGTCGGCGCGCACGCTGCTCAACGCCGACGACGTGGCGGTCGGCGATCTCTATGCCGAACTCTATGCCCGGCGGCGGCAGGAAGGCGTGCTGATGCCGTTGCAGCAGCGGCTGGATTACGGCGTTCCGCATCTGGCGCGTCAAGCGAAGGCGGACGATCCGCTGGTCTGGTGGTGGTGCGACGCGCTGTTCATGGCGCCCCCCGTCCTCGCCCGCGCCACCGCATTGACCGGCGATCCGAAATATCTCCGCGCGATGGATGCCGAATGGCGGCGCACGGCAGCGCGGCTATGGTCGCCCGAACACCGGCTGTTCTACCGCGACGCCCGCTTCATCGACCGGCCATCGCCCAATGGGCGCCCGGTGATGTGGGCGCGCGGCAATGGCTGGGTGCTGGCTGGCCTCGCCCGCACGATCGAGGCGATGCCCGCCACCTTCGAGGGCCGCGACTATTATATCGATCAGTACCGGACGCTGGCGGGCCGGATCGTGGAGCTGCAACAGCCCGACGGTCTCTGGCGCGCCAGCCTGCTCGATCCGCAGGCATTCCCCGAACCGGAAACCTCGGGCAGCGGCCTGCTCACCTATGGCCTCGCCTGGGGGATCAATCACGGCCTGCTTCCCCGCGCCCGCTACGAACGCGCGGTGACGCGGGGCTGGGCGGCGCTCAACCGCCATGTCCTGCCATTGGGGCTGATCGGCGCCGCGCAGAAGACCGGAGACCAGCCCGTCCCGACCCGACCCGATGATGTCGGGCTCTATGCCACCGGGGGCTATCTGCTGGCGGGCAGCGAGGTGGCCCGGCTTCGCGCCGCCCCCCGCACCCTGCCCGAACCCGAACCCGCTCGCGACGACGCGGCCCTGATCGCCGCGACGACGCCGCAGCCCCCGCCCCCCGTCACCATCAGCACCCCCGAGGAGCGGACGCGCCGCGCGGCCGAGGTCCGTGCGACGCAGGCACTGGCCTATGATCCCGCCGCCGCCGGCCGGCCCTCCACGATCGAACCGCTAACGCCGCCGACGGGCGACGACCGCCGCCCCCGCGCCCTCGCCTATCACGCCACCGAACGGCTGGACGACATCCTGTGGGAGAACGACCGCGTCGCCTTCCGCATCTACGGTCCCGCGCTGGAGGCGAAGGAGCCGCCCTCAGGATCGGGCATCGACGTGTGGGGAAAGCGGGTGCGCTGGCCCTTCATGCGCCGGCAATTGAAGTTCCCCAATTACCATATCGATCGGGGCGAGGGGCTGGACTTCTACGATGTCGGCGGCGGCCGTGGCGGCGGCGGCCTCGGCATCTGGCAGGACAACAAGCTGTGGACGTCGCGCAACTGGGCCACGCACCGCATCATCGCCACCGGCGGTGATACCGCCTCGTTCGCGGTAACGTACAGGCCGTTCCCGGTCGATGTCGTGCGCAAGGTGTGGGAGGAACGCCGGTTCGACCTGCCAATGGGATCGAATTTCACGCGGATGACCTCGACCCTGCGGTCCGACACCACCGATCCGCTGGTCGTCGCGATCGGCATCGGCAAGCGGGCGGGCGGCGGCGGCAAGGGGCAGGTCGTGCGCGATGCGGCGCGCGGGCTGCTGACCTTCCATGAGCCCGCCGACCCCGGGCACGGCGCGCTGTCGCTGACCGTCGCGGTCGATCCGGCGATGGTGCAGGGCTTCGCAGAGGATGCGAACAACTATCTCATCCTCGTCCGCGTCACCCCCGGCGTTCCGTTCACCTATTATTCGGGCGCGGGCTGGGACCGTGGGCTCGATTTCCCGAATGCGGCGGCGTGGGACCGGTTCGTCGCCGCCACCCGCTTCGACTTCACCAAACGATAACGATCAGGAGGGCTCGCCCCATGAAGATCATCCTCGCCGGTTTCGCGCTCGCCCCGATCGCTGTCGTAGCGGCTTCCACCATCGCGCCGCCGCTCGCGGCGCGGGTACTGCGGATGAACACCCCCGCCCCGTCGCTGACGGCGGACCGGGTGAAGGCGATCCTGCCGCCCGCGCAGCAACCGGCATGGCTCGCCTATCTCGCCAGGTCCGCGCAGGCGCGGCAGGCGGACCGCGCCTCGCTCGTCGCCGAACTGAAACCGGGGCAGACCCCGCCACCGCCGCCCACCGCGGTCGGCGGCGGGGAATACAACATGCCGCTCGATCGCCCGGCGGCGTGGTATGCCGGGCCGGAATCCCGCACAATCGCCGACGGCATCGTCAGTTTCCAGACCCCGGCGGGCGGCTGGAGCAAGAATCAGGACCGGTCGCGCCCGCCGCGCCTGCCGGGCCAGCGTTATGCCAACGATGCCGAGACGATGGACCCCGACCGGTCCAATTTCGACGCGCCGGAGGACCGGTTCTGGACCTTCGTCGGCACGCTCGACAACGATGCGACGATCCAGGAGATGCGGTTCCTGACGAAGGTGGTCGAACAGAAGCCGGGGCGCGACGGCGACCGGTATCGCGCCAGCATCGTCAAGGGCGTCCGCTACCTGCTGGATGCGCAATATCCCAATGGCGGCTGGCCGCAGATCTGGCCGCTGGAAGGCGGATTCCATGATGGCATCACCTTCAACGACAACGCCGTCGCCCGTGCCGCCACGATGCTGCGCGATGTCGGCGGCCAGCCGGTCTACCGGTTCGTGCCGGCCGATCTGCGCCGCCGGGCGACCGCCGCGGTCGGCAGGGCGATCGACGTGATCCTCGCTGCCCAGTTCCGGGTGAACGGCACGCCCACCGGCTGGCCGCAACAGGTCGATGCGCTCACGCTCGCGCCGATCTCCGCGCGCAACTACGAGCCCCGCTCGATCGCCAGCGGCGAGACGACCGATGTCCTGATGTTCCTGATGGACCAGCCGGACCCGTCCCCCGCCATCCGCCGCGCGATCGATGCCGGCGTCGCGTGGCTGAAGGCGCGGGCGATCCATGGCTATGCGTGGGAACGCGTATCGCAGGCGGAGGGGCGCAAGCTGTTCGCCCGTGCCGGGGCGGGGCCATTATGGTCGCGCAACTACGATCTGGTCACGCAGCAACCGATCTTCGGCGACAAGGACCAGCGCATCCATGACGACGTGAACGACATCTCGATCGGCCGCCGCAACGGCTATAACTGGTACGTCACCCAGCCGCAGCGGGTGCTCGACCGGGCGGCCGCCGGCGGCAAGGGCTGACCATGGCCGGCCCACGCCCCGATCGCCGGGCGGCGACCGCCGCGATCCTCGCCCTCCCCTTCACCGTGACGGCGGCGGGCGCGGCGGACGGCACGGCATCGATCCGCGCGTTCGGGGCGGTGGCGGACGGGGCCACCGTCAACACCCGCGCGATCCAGTCGGGGATCGATGCGCTCGCGGCGCGGGGCGGCGGCACGCTGGTTGTCCCGCGCGGCGTGTTCGTCAGCGGCGCACTGTTCTTGAAGCCCGGCGTCCACCTGCATCTCGATGCGGGCGCGGTGCTGCGCTGCACGACGGACATGGTGCATTTTCCGCCACAGCGGACCCGGATCGAGGGGCATTTCGAGGAAAGTTTCACCCCTGCGCTTATCAACGCCGCGGCGTGCGACGGACTGCGGATCACCGGCGCGGGGACGCTGGACGGGGCCGGGCGACCGGTCTGGGACCTGTTCTGGAAACGGCGCGCCGCCGCGCCCGATCCGGGCAACTTCCCCAATATCGGCCTGCCCCGCGCGCGGCTGGCCCTGATCGAGCGGTCGCGCGGGGTGACGATCGACGGCGTCACCTTCCGGGATTCGCAGTTCTGGAACCTGCACCTCTATCGCTGCCGCGACGTCACCGTCCGCCGCACCCGGTTCGAGGTGCCCGACGACTATCAACAGGCGCCCAGCAGCGACGGCATCGACATCGACAGTTGTCAGGACGTGACGATCGACGGCTGCTATTTTTCGGTCACCGACGACTGCATCGCCGCCAAGGGCTCGAAGGGGCCGAACGCCCTGTCGGATACCGACAGCCCCCCGGTGGAGCGCATCCGCGTGCGCAACTGCCATTTCCGTCGTGGCCATCAGGTCTTTTCCTGCGGCAGCGAGGCCACGATCATCCGCGATGTCGTGGTGGAACGAAGCACCGTGAGCGGCGCGATGGTGCTTGCCCGCCTGAAGCTGCGCCCCGATACGCCGCAGCGGTACGAGAACGTCACCTTTTGCGACATCACGCTCGACAACGCCGGCGGTGCGATCGTCGCGGTGGAACCCTGGACCCAGTATCGCGATCCACGCGCGGCCGCGCCGCCGTCTCACGTTCGGGGCCTCTCCTTCGTGCGGATCAGGGGTCGGTTTGGCGCATTCGGCACGATCCGGCCCAACCCGGGCCAGACCACGATCGACGACATCGCGTTCCGCGACATCGACGTGCGACTGACGCGCCCGGTACTGGTGGCTGACGGCGTGCAGGGGCTGCGCTTCGACCGCGTCCGGGTCAACGGCACCGTGCAATCACCCCCCTTACGTGACGGCCGGAAGCGGAAACATCTGACGCAACTGAACGAATCCCACCACGCCGGGATCATGCCCACAAGGGCCGGTTGATCGATGACCCGCGTCATTCTGCTGCTTGCCCTGTTGTCGACCGCACCCGCTGCGGCACAGGACGCGCCATCGGGCGGGACCGGTCTGTGGGATCGTTTCCGGTCACCGCCAGACGACGCCCGTCCCCTGGTCCGCTGGTGGTGGTTCGGCCCCGCCGTCGACACCGCCGAACTGGATCGCGAGATCGCGGCGATGAAGGCTGGCGGGTTCGGCGGGTTCGAGGTGCAGCCGACCTATCCATTGGCGTTGGACGATCCGGCGGCGGGCATCCGTACCCTGCCCTTCCTCTCCGATCCATTCCTGTCCGCGCTTCGTCATGTCGGCGACACCGCCCGCATGACAGGGATGCGGATGGATGTGACGATCGGCAGCGGTTGGCCGTTCGGCGGCCCGCACGTACCCGTGTCGCAGGCGGCGGCCAAGGTCGATATGGTGCGGGTTTCGGTGCCGGCGGATGCCGATCGCGTGCCGGTGCCACCGATGCAGCAGGGTGAGCGGATGCTGGCGGCGTTCATCGACGGCCGCCGCCTCGCCATGGTCGCGACGGATACCGTATCGGTGAAGGCCAGCCCGGTCGAACGCCAGATGATGGTCTTCGTCGCGGGTCGCACCGGCCAGCAGGTGAAACGTCCCGCGGTCGGGGCCGAGGGGTTCGTGATCGACCACGTCAGCACCGCCGCCGTCACGCGCCATCTCACGATGGTCGGCGACCGTCTGTTATCGGCGTTTGCCGGCACGACACCGCCCTATGCGATGTTCTCCGACAGCCTCGAAGCCTATGGTTCGAGCTGGACGGACGATCTGCCCGAGCAGTTCCGCCGCCGTCGCGGGTACGATCTGCTCGATCGTCTGCCCGCGCTGTTCGCCGATACGCCCGACAGCGCCGCCGTCCGGTTCGACTGGTCGCGGACGCTCTCCGAACTGGTCGATGAACGCTATCTGCGGCCGATCACCGATTGGGCCCATGCCCGCGGCACCCGTTTCCGCGCGCAGGTCTATGGCTTTCCGCCGCCGACGCTGTCGAGCAACGCGCTGGTCGATCTGCCGGAGGGCGAAGGGGCCGACTGGCGTTCCTTCACCTCGACCCGGTGGGCGACGTCCGCCGCTCATCTCTACGGCCGGCCCGTCGTGTCATCGGAAACCTGGACGTGGCTGCATTCGCCGGCATGGGCGGCAACCCCGCTCGACATGAAGGTCGAGGCCGATCGGCATTTCCTGCAAGGGGTCAACCAGATCGTCGGTCATGGCTGGCCCTATTCGCCGCCGGGCGCGGGCGAACCCGGCTGGACCTTCTATGCGGCGGCGGCGCTCAGCGATCACAACCCCTGGTATCCCGCGATGCCGGCGGTGACGCGATATGTGCAACGCGTGAGCGCGATGCTGCGTGAGGGGACACCCGATGGCGATGTGGCGATCTATCTGCCGATCGAGGATGCCTTTGCCGATATGCGCCCCGCGCACGCCTCGGTGAACGAGGAGATGAGGTCCAGGCTGCGCGACGATGTCGTGGCGCAGGTACTGGACGCGGGGCACGGCGTCGATTTCGTCGATGCGCAGGCGATCGTGGCGGGAAAGCTGAACGCCCGCGTGCTGGTGCTGCCCCGCCTGACGCGGATCGATCCGGTGGCCCTGCGCGCCATCGCGGCGTGGGTGGATCGCGGCGGACTGCTGGTCGCGACCGGCGGCGCGCCCGGTACAGCGGGTGGCCTGCGTGACGGTGTGGCCGGGGGTCGTACCGTTCGCACCCTGGCGCGGTCGCTTTTCCGGCGGAGGAACGCCTCGATCGTCTCGCCCGAAGCGCTGGGCGAGACATTGCGGCGGATCACATCGCCCACGATGGTGCTGGCGCAGCCCGATGCGGCGGTCGGCTTCGTCCGGCGCCGGATCGCGGGCGGCGACCTCTATTTCGTCGTCAACACCAGTGCCCGGTCGATCCGGACGACCGCGCGCTTTGCGGGCGACACCGGCAAAGGCGAATGGTGGGACCCGCTGAGCGGCACCCGACAGGCGGCCGGAGGCGGCGACATTCCGCTGGACCTCGCCCCCTATCAATCACGTCTGCTGGTGATGTCACCCAGCCTGCCTGCCGCAGGTCCGGCGCGACCGCTGCGGCCATTGCTCGACCTGTCGACCGGGTGGGAGACGACGCTGCACGCACCGCCACCGGGAACCTCCTGGACCAGCGTTCTGGCGCTGCGCCATTATTCGGGCGCGATCCGCTATTCGCGGCGCTTCGTCCTGCCGAAAGATCGGCCGTCAGGACCGGCAATGCTGAATTTCGGCGAGGGAACGCCGCTGCCGGACGGCGGCGGTGATCGCCCACGCGCCGCGATAGCAGCTCCGGTGCGGGAAGCCGCGCTCGTCCGCATCAATGGCCGTGAGGCGGGTACCGTCTGGGCGGCACCGTGGCAGATCGATATCGGGCCGTTCCTGCACCCCGGCCAGAACCGCATCGACGTCACCGTGATGAGCGGTGCCACCAACGCCCTGTCCGCGCGCACGCCGCCCGATCGCCGGTTGCTGACCATGCGGTATGGCGAACGCTTCGTCGATCAGGACCGCGACAAGCTGGCGCCTGCCCCATCCGGGTTGCTCGGTCGTATCACGCTGAACGAGGCATCCTCCGATATGCCCTGAACAGGGTACAGCGACCAATGCAGGGCGTCACGCCGGCAAACCCCGACTTCCGCCCCGGGTCTGTCGGAGGCTCGCTCTCCTGGGAAGGCGGGGCCCCCATGAGCAAGACGACGAACGGGTTTGGGTCCGGCGATCACCAGCAGGCGACGAATGGAACGGGACCACGAGCGCGATCAGGCCTCACGCCCAGCTACGTCAACGAACGACATCCTGCCGCGACGACTATCCGAAAGCAACCATGCCGCTTCCTACCACTTCGCGACATTCGCAGTCGGAAAATCCGACCCTAAAACCGGTCAGGCTGAACGCGCCCAATTGCGGCCGTTGTGAACGACTAAAGCAGCATCGCAATTTCGCCTCACCCGGTGTGCTACTGGAATGCTCATGAACTATGTCATGCTCGCAATCGCGATTGTCGCCGAGGTTTGCGCCACCACTGCAATGAAGCAGTCCAATGGATTCACTCGCTTGCCTTGGACAGCGGTCACCGTGATTGGCTACTGTATTGCCTTCTACTTTCTGTCTCTGACCCTTAGAACGATCCCGACAGGAATGGCCTATGCGATCTGGTCAGGCGTCGGCATTGTTCTTGTTTCAGCTGCTGCATGGGCGTTTCAGGGTCAGAAGCTCGATGCTGCTGCCGTGATTGGGATGGGGCTGATCATTGGCGATGTTGTGGTCATGAACACGTTTTCGAAGGCCTCGGCTCACTAATAAGTGGACGCCCGCTTCGGACATAACGGCGGAGGAGATACCCTCCGCCGTCAGCGCGCATTTCCGCCATTTTTGAACCCGACGTTCCCCTAAACGGGAGCGATGTTCCCCCCGTGCGGTACGTCCACTAACCACCAAAACTTGATCTGTCTTGAGGGAGGATCAATAATTTGCATTATGAACTTGCAGCAGGCCGGCCTTATCCGGTGAGGCGCAAGGGCAAATTACAACGCAGGCTTGCGCCCTTCCCGGTACGCTTGGCCGCGTAAAGCGCGACGTCGGCCTGAAGGCGCAATTGTTCGACGGTAGCGCCGTCTTCAGGGAAGCAGGCATAGCCAATGCTTGCGCCAATGCGGACCGTGGCGTCACAGATTGAATAGGCCTCGTCGGCGATCGACGCCACCAAGGTGTCGCCGACATGGCCAACCGCATCGGGAGTCATATTGCGGACCACCACCATGAACTCGTCCCCGCCGATCCGCGCCATCAGGTCGCCCGGTCGAACGGCACTCGCCAGCCGTTGGCCGACCGCTCGTAGCAACAAATCGCCCACTGCGTGCCCATGAGCGTCATTGACTGCTTTGAATCCGTCCAAGTCTATCCCCAAGACGGCTAGGATGTCGTCGTCCGCCGCCGGCAGTCCGACCAGCGCGGCATCCAGCCCCGTTCGGTTGAGCAGGCCGGTCAGCGCATCGTGATCGGCAAGATAGCGCTGTTGCGCTTCCGCCCGTAGCGATGCGGTAAGCAAGTGCTGGAAGGTCCGCACGATTTGCATCGCCCCCATTAGAAACAGCGGTGTCATCGGCAGTAGCAGCCACAGCCAGAGATTACCGGATAGCGCCGCGCCGACCTTGAACGGCAGATCACACAGACAGACCAGCAGCAACGCCAGTCGCGGTGCTGAAAAATTGCGCGCGCAGAGCGGTCCGATGATGCCCATGATGAGGGTCGCTGCCAGCACCATCAGTGGCAAATTGGATGTTTGCATGGCGACGGATGCAAGCAGGCCCTGCATCAGGCACCACGCCATCGACAGCATCACCGGCACGCCCACGTCGGGTACGCCGCCCACCTGCCAGATGTCGCGCACGCGCTTCAGCACCAACACACGCACCGCAAGAAGCGCCACTTCGCACGTGCCAAGCAGCGCAAAAACCAATCCGCCGTGCAATATCAAGCATGCGGCTGACAGCACCAGGCTGTTGGTCGAGCCCATTACAATCGCGAGCGGCGATGACAGCAACTGCCCCAGCAGGACGCTACGTCCGCCTGCATCGATCTCACACCTGGGATCGAGCAGCCACGACATCGCCCGGTTCGGACGCACTATTCGGGCAATTGGCCTGTCGGTTATGGCGAAAGAAACCTTCGTAGTTTGGAGCGCAGATACCTCGAAAAGCTTGCAATATGGTTGGCAGTGTTCGCCCCTGGCTATGCAAACGACCGCGAACCGATTGCTAAAGCGCATATCGAACAGTGTTGCTTTGTCTCTCGGGTCTCGCGATGGAAAAACCGGATACGTCTTATATGAGCATGCGGTGTCGCCTCTTCCAAGCGAGGTCCCGAAAGCGATCGGACCGTTCACCACCATTTTCGGACGTAGCGTTCCCATAGGCGGGATCGAGGATGCTCCGTGGAGTACCCACGTCAGCGACCGATAGCGATGCCACATCCCCGCCTCGCATCGCGAACGCCTCGGAAATCCAACCTCTTGCGAATGGCAGGTCGATCCAGGGCCCGCCGCCGGAACCGGTACAGGCACACGTCTCAGGTGGCGCTGGCAGAGGGAGTGGAGCGGGTAACGGGAATCGAACCCGTGTATTCAGCTTGGAAGGCTGCTGCACTACCATTGTGCTATACCCGCGCTGCACCCGGACTAGCGTCGCCGCACGCCGGGCGCAAGCCGGTCAGAAGCGTGCTTCGGCGTAAATCCGCGATACGTCGCCGTTCCAGTCGCCATGATAACGCTCCAGCAGCATCTCGGCCGGCACCTTGCCGCTGCGCACGATCTCACGCAGCGGTTCGAGGAAGCCGGTTTCGTCGTCGCCCGACGCATTGAACCGGCCCCGCGCCGCCAGCCCGGCATGGGCGATGTCGAGCACCGCCCCGGCGATATCGCGCAGGCGACCGCCGCCGGGCAGCGGCGCATCCAGCGCCATCGCCGGCACCGCGTCGCGCAGCGCCTGCCGTTCCTCCAGCGTCCAATGCTTCACCAGATCCCACGCCGCATCCAGCGCCGCGTCGTCGTAGAGCAGGCCGACCCAGAAGGCGGGCAGCGCGCAGATGCGGTTCCACGGGCCGCCATCCGCCCCGCGCATTTCGAGGAAGGTCTTCAGCCGCACTTCGGGAAAGGCGGTAGACAGATGATCGGTCCAGTCGTCCAGCGTCGGCTTCTCGCCCGGCAGCACCGACAGCTCGCCGCGCAGGAAATCGCGGAAGCTCAGGCCCGCCGCATCGATATACCGACCCTCGCGATAGACGAAGTACATCGGCACATCGAGCATGTAGTCGGCATAGCGCTCATACCCGAACCCGTCCTCGAACACGAACGGCAGCATCCCCGTGCGCTGCGGATCGGTGTCGGACCAGATATGGCTGCGGAACGACAGCATCCCGTTGGGCTTGCCCTCGGTGAACGGCGAATTGGCGAACAGCGCGGTGGCCAGCGGTTGCAGCGCCAGGCCGACGCGGAACTTCTTCACCATGTCCGCCTCCGACGCATAGTCGAGGTTCACCTGGATGGTGCAGGTGCGCAGCATCATGTCGAGCCCCAGCTTGCCGACTCGCGGCATGTGCCGGCGCATGATGCCGTACCGCCCCTTGGGCATCACCGGCAGTTCGGCGCGGGTCTTGTCCGGCCACATGCCCAGGCCGAGAAAGCCGACCCCCAGCCGCTCGCCCGCCGCCTTCACCTCTTCCAGATGCCGGCCGGTTTCCGCGCAGGTCTGGTGCAGGTTTTCGAGCGGCGCGCCCGACAGTTCGAACTGCCCCGCCGGCTCCAGGCTGACGCTGCCGTCCGCGCCGTTCAGCGCGATCACGTTGGTGCTGCCGTCCGGGCCGATCTCCTCCACCGGGCGCCAGCCATGCTCGGTCAGCGCCATCAGCAGGTCGCGGATGCCGCCGTGCTCGTCATAGGAGGGCGCGCGGTGATCGGCGGTGCGATAGACGAACTTCTCGTGCTCGGTCCCGATCCGCCAGCGGTCGGCCGGCTTCTCGCCGCGTGCGAAGCTGGCGATCAGCTGGTCGCGCGATTCGATGATCGGAGAGGCGGCGGCGGCGAGTTTTGTCGTCATGAACCGCGCCTTACGCGGGCGCGAACGGCCGCGCCAGATAGCTTGAGTTGCCCCTACCCCGCCTCGAACGCGGACCAGCCGGTGCGCTGCACCAGTCGTTCCAGCGCCAGCGTGCCGAGTTGCGAATTGCCCCGCGCGTTGAGCCCGGGCGACCACACCGCGATGCTCGCCCGCCCCGGCGCCACCGCCAGGATGCCGCCGCCCACCCCCGACTTGCCGGGCAGGCCGACCCGGAACGCGAACTCCCCCGATCCGTCATAATGGCCGCACGTCATCATCAGCGCGTTGATCCGCCGCGCGCGCAACCGCGACACCACCTGTCGCCCGGTGCCGGGGTTCGCCCCCGCCGCCATCAGATATCGCCCCGCCAGCGCCAGTTGCCGGCAACTCATCGCCAGCGCGCATTGATGAAAATAGACGCCCAAGGTCCGTTCGGCCGGATGGTGGATATTGCCGAACGATCGCATGTAATTCGCCAGCGCCGCGTTGCGGTGGCCGGTCGCCAGTTCCGCCTCCGCCACCGCGCGGTCGATCACGATCGTGTCGTCCCCCGCCAGCGCGCGGACGAAACGAAGCGTCTCGCCGATCGCCTCGCGCGGTTCGTGCCGGCCCAGCAGGATGTCGGCGACCACGATCGCGCCGGCATTGATGAACGGATTGCGCGGGATGCCGTGTTCCGCCTCCAGCTGCACGATCGAGTTGAACGCGCTGCCCGACGGCTCCACCCCCACCCGTCGCCACAACTGGTCGCCGACATGGCCCAGCGCCAGCGTCAGCGCGAAGACCTTGGAGATCGACTGGATCGAGAACGCCTCGTCCGCGTCGCCGGCCAGATGGCAGGTGCCGTCCATCTCGATCACCGCGATGCCGAAGCGGTTCGGATCGACCGCGGCGAGCGGCGGGATGTAATCCGCGGGGCGGCCGCGATCCGGGGCCGCCGCCATCTCCGCCGCGATATCGGCGACGATCGCGGATAGGTCTATTTCCGCTCCCACACCTTTTCGCCCCCGATCCATGTCTCCTGCACCTTCGTCGCGCGCAGTTCGGCGGTGCTGGCGGTGGCGGGATCATGATCTATGATCAGGAAATCGGCGCGCTGGCCCGGCGCCAGCCGCCCGAATTTATCTTCCGCGAACCCGGCATAGGCGCCCCCTTGCGTGAAGGCGCGCCATGCCTGTTCGCGCGTCACCGCCTGTTGCGGCTGCCAGCCGCCATAGGGCTGGTCGTCCGCCCCCTGCCGCGTGAACGCCGCTGCCCAGCCGGCGAAGGGATCGGGCTGCTCGACCGGGTAATCCGATCCGAACGCCAGCGGCGCGCCGTTCGCCAGCATCGACCGCCAGGCATAGGCCCCCGCCAGCCGTGCCGGCCCCAGCCGCGCCTCCGCCATCGTCCGGTCGCTGGTCTGGTGGACCGGCTGCATCGAGGCGACGATGCCGTGCTTGCCGAACCGGGGCAGATCGGCCGGATCGATCACCTGCGCATGTTCGATCCGCCAGCGCCGGTCACCCTTGTACGTTTCAGACAATTCCTCGATCGCACCCAGCGCCTGTGCGTTGGCGGCATCGCCGATCGCGTGGACCGCGATCTGGTAGTTATCCATCGCCGCCCGGCTCATCAGGTTGCGGATGACGGTGTCGGTCATGAAGCCCAGCCCGCGCTGCCCCGGCGCATCGGCATAGGGGGCCTTCAGCCACGCACCACGCGATCCCAAGGCGCCGTCGCCGTACAGCTTCACGCCCACCAGCCGCAGCCGATCGGCATAGAGCCACGGTGTCGGCCCGTTGCCGCCGATCCGCACCGTATCCTCCATCCCCGCGCCATAGCTCATGATCCGCACGCGCAGCGCGCCGCGATCCCCCGCCCGGCGATAGGTCAGCCAGTCGTCGACGCTGGTGCCCATGTCGGCCGTCGCGGTCACCCCGGCGGACAGCAGGGCGACCTGCGCCTTCATGAACGCGACGTCGCGTTCCTTGGGCTGCGGCTGCGGCACCGCCTTGCGGATCAGGTCCTGCGCGGCATCGACGAAGACGCCGGCGGGCTGCGTGCCCGTCTTCTCGATCCGGCCCCCCGGCGGCGACACGCTTTTGGCGGTCACGCCCGCCGCCCTGATCGCGGCGCTGTTGGCCCAGCCGGCATGTCCGTCCACCCGGGCTAGGAACACCGGCCGGTCGGCGACCACGGCATCCAGATCGGCGGCGGTCGGGAACCGGCCCAGCCCCCAGATTTCCTGGTTCCAGCCGCCGCCCACGATCCATTTGCGATCGGGATTGGCGGCCGCATAGGCCGCGATCCGCGCCTTCGCCTCGTCCAGCGTCTTCGTGCCCGACAGGTCGAGTTCGACCTGCCGGAACCCCAGTTCCAGCACATGGCCATGCGCGTCGACGAAACCGGGGATCAGCACCCGGCCCTTCATGTCCGCCCGCCAGTCCAGCTTGTCGGGCCGCTTGTCCTTCGCCGACAGCAGCTTCACGACCTTGCCGTCCAGCGACATCAGCACGCCGGTGAAGCGCACCACCTTGCCGTCCGCGTCCAGCGTCACGCCGTCGACGTTATCGACCAGCGCCTCGGCCAGAGCCGGCGTCGGAAGCATAAGGGCCAGCGCGACTAGCAAGCCCCTCCCCGACACAATCGCCCCGTCAGATCCTTTCTGCCTCCCCGGCGAAGGCCGCGGTCCACTGGGGAAAGCCTTGCCGATCATCCGTAACCGCTCACCCAACTGGACCCGGGCCTTCGCCGGGAAGGGGCACGAAAGACTATTCACTTCGGCAACCTCCGCACCAGCGCGCTGGTATCCTGCCGCGCGCCGCCCATCGCCTGCACCTCGGCATAGAATTGATCGACCAGCGCCGCGACCGGCAGCACCGCGCCGTTCGTCCGTGCCTCGTCCAGCGCCAGCCCCAGATCCTTGCGCATCCAGTCGACCGCGAAGCCGAAATCGAACCGTTCCTCGGCCATCGATTCCCAGCGATTGACCATCTGCCAGCTCTGCGCCGCGCCGCCGGAGATCGCCGCCAGCACCTTGTCCGTATCCAGTCCGCTGTTCTGGGCGAAACGCAGCGCCTCCGCCACGCCCTGCACCACGCCGGCGATCGCGATCTGGTTGCACATCTTGGTCTGCTGCCCCGCCCCGGCCGGACCGACATGGACGATGCGCGCGGCATAGGCCGCCATCAGCGGCTCGGCCGCCGCGAACGCCGCGTCGGACCCGCCGCACATGATCGACAGCTTGCCGTTCTCGGCCCCCGCCTGTCCGCCCGACACCGGCGCATCCAGCACCAGCAGCCGGGTTTCATCCGCCAGCCGGCGTGCGATCGTGGCGGACACGGTGGTGTGGTCGACGAACAGCGCGCCATCCGCCATCGCCGCGAACGCACCGTCCGGCCCCAGCGTCACCGCCGCCAGATCGTCGTCGTTACCGACGCAGGCGAACACCGCCGCCGCGTCCTTAGCCGCCGCCGCGGGCGTATCCGCGACGCTGCCGCCATATTTCGCCGCCCAGGCCGCCGCCTTGGCCGCGGTGCGGTTATAGACGGTGACGTCATGCCCGGCCGCGACCAGGTGCCCCGCCATCGGCGCCCCCATCACGCCGGTTCCGATGAAAGCCAGTTTTGCCATATCGGCTCCCGCATAAGCGGTGTTTCCCCACCGCGCCAGACGGTCTAACGGGGGGCATGGCAACACAGGTCAACTCGCAACCCGAGCTTCTCCCGGTCGATATCGCGGACGTTCGCGCCGCGCACGATCGCATCCGTCCCTCGATCGTCCGCACGCCGACGCTCATCAGCCGCACCCTGTCGCAGATGACGGGCGCGACGGTGTACCTGAAGTTCGAGAATCTTCAGTTCACCGCCGCCTACAAGGAACGCGGCGCGCTCAACACGCTGCTGCTGCTGTCGGACGAGGCGAAGGCCAAGGGCGTGATCGCCGCCTCCGCCGGCAACCATGCGCAGGGGCTGGCCTATCACGCCAACCGGCTGGGCGTGCCCGCCACGATCGTGATGCCCACCAACACGCCGACCGTGAAGGTCGTGCAGACCGAGGGGCACGGCGCCAACGTCGTCCTGCACGGCGACACCTTCGACGCGGCTTACGCCCATGCCCGCGTGCTGGAGGGGGAGCGCGGCTTCACCTTCGTCCACCCGTTCGACGATCCGCGCATCATCGCCGGACAGGGCACCGTCGCGATCGAGATGTTCGAGGACGTGCCCGCGATCGACACCCTCGTCACCCCGATCGGCGGCGGCGGCCTGATCTCGGGCATGGCCACGGTCGCGCGGTCGCTGGGCCGCCCGGTCGAGGTCGTCGGGGTGGAGGCGGAACTGTTCCCGTCGATGTACAACCGCATCAACGGCACCGACCATCCGTGCGCGGGCGATACGCTGGCGGAGGGGATCGCGGTCAAGGAACCGGGCGGCATCACCGCGCGGATGGTCGCGCAGCTGGTCGACGACATCCTGCTGGTCAACGAACGCAGCCTGGAAGAGGCGGTCAGCCTGCTGCTCCAGATCGAGAAGACCGTGGTCGAGGGGGCGGGCGCTGCCGGTCTCGCCGCGCTGCTCGCGCATCCGGGCCGGTTCGCGGGGAAGACGGTAGGGGTTGTCCTATGCGGCGGCAACATCGACACGCGGCTGCTCGCCAACGTCCTGTTGCGCGATCTGGCCCGGTCGGGCCGGCTGGCGCGGCTGCGGATCAGGTTGCAGGATCAGCCGGGGGCCTTGTTCAACGTCGCGCGCATCTTCGAGCAGCAGCGAGTGAACATCATCGAGGTCTATCACCAGCGCGTCTTCACGACCTTGCCGGCCAAGGGCCTCATCACCGATATCGAATGTGAAACGCGGGACCGGTCGCATCTGAACCGGTTGATCGCTAGCCTGATCGAGGGCGGCTACGACACCACGCAGGTGGAACTCGCCTGACTGGCCAAGGACAGGGAAACGGGGGCCGGCATCACCGGCCCCCGCAACGATCAGTTGCTGTCCGAATCGTCTTCGTTGTCGTTGACGATCGCAACGACGCCGATCGCGGCGACGCCGGCGGCCAGCACGGCCGCAATTAGGCCGGCACCGGCCAGGTTGTTCTTCTTCGCGGTCGGGGTCGACGCACGCGCGACCGACAGCGACGACGCCTTGTTGGCGACGGGGGCGGCGAACGCCGGAGCGGCCGCGACCGGAGCAACGACGATCGCGAGGGCCGAGGCCAGTGCAGTAACGTTACGCATCAATAATTCTCCCATGCAGTGAATTGCTGCAACGCAGTAGCATAGCAGTCGTTCCGTGGTCCAGCTTCGCCAGATAATGCTCGCAAAAGCGGGTGCGGCGGACCGAATAATGGTTAACGCGCTTTTCATCAGCGCGATGGCCATACATATACGGGCATGTCCGTTTTTCCGGGGGTATTTCGGCGGTGACCGCGCCTTTTCGCTTTCCGCGCTTCTTCGTCACCAGTCCGTCCCCCTGCCCCTATCTGCCGGGGCGGCAGGAGCGGAAGGTGTTCACCGAACTGACCGGCCCGCACGCCACCGAACTCAACGATGCGCTCAGCCGCATCGGGTTCCGCCGGTCGCAGGGGGTCGCCTACCGTCCGTCTTGCGCGGGCTGCACCGCCTGCGTGTCGGTCCGCGTCGTCACCGCCGAATTCAACCTCAACGCTACCCAGCGCAAGCTGATGAAGCGCCATGCCGATCTGGAGGTCACCGCCTGCCGCGCCTGGGCCACCGACGAGCAATATCGCCTGCTGCGCCATTATCTCGCCGCGCGCCACCCCGGCGGCGGCATGGCGGGGATGGACGAGGACGATTACGCCGACATGATCGAGCATTCGCCGGTCAACTCCCTGATCGTCGAGTATCGCGAGCCATCGGTCGATGGGCGTCGCGGCCGGCTGGTCGCGGCCTGCCTGACCGATCGTCAGGCGGACGGCCTGTCGATGATCTACAGCTTCTTCGTGACCGACGACGAGACGCGGACCAGCCTCGGCAATTTCATCATCATCGACCACATCATGCGCGCCCGTGATGCCGGGTTGCCCTATGTCTATCTCGGCTATTGGGTGAAGGGATCGGCCCGGATGGCGTACAAGACCCGCTATCGCCCGATCGAGATACTCGGCCCCGCCGGCTGGCGGCGACTGGCCGATACCGATCTGGAGCCGCTGGTCCACGCCTGACCGGCGGCCGAATCCATGCCGCGATCGCCGCGGCAGGGTGTAGGATAATGTCGGGCGCTTCGCCCGCGAAGGACACCGCCATGGCCAAGAGCCAGCAGAAATCGAACAAGGAAGTCCGCAAGCCCAAGGCGGAAAAGGTCAAGACGATCGCCGCCAACGCCTCGACCAAGGGCACGCCGGTCACGACGGCGACGACCAAGAACTGATCGTCCGCGATTACTGAGGCCGGACGAGATGATCGCATCCCGTCCGGCCCCGGCCCCCGACCTTCCGGCCCCGATCTTACGCCTCCGCCACCCGCACCTCGACATCCAGCCGTTCCTGGCCGTCACCCAGCCGCGATCCGGCGATCGGCGCCGCCCCCACCGCGTCCAGCGCGATCGCGACGCGGACATGATCGTCCTGCGGGCACAGCCCCGTGCAGGGATCGAACCCGACCCAGCCCAGCCCGTCGATATACGCTTCCGCCCAGCCGTGCGGGGTCGGCCGGTGTTCGCCCGCCAGCCGCGAATAACCGGAGACGTAGCGCGCCGGCACGCCCAGCCCGCGCGCGCCGACCAGAAAGATGTGCGCCACGTCGCGCGGCGTCGCCTCGCCCCGCGCAAAGGCGGCGGCGGCGGTCAGCCCGGCGGGGCGGGACCGGTCGAACACGAACTGTTCGTGCAACGCCGCGTTCAACCGGTGCAGTGTGCCCAGCGGCGTCTCCCCCGCCTGGTCCGCCACGAACGCGGCGATCCCGGCATCCGGCATCGTCAGGTCGGTCGCGCGCAGGAACACCGCAGGCGGCAACGTTTCGGTCAGGCCGTGCAGCACCCCGTCCGAATGGGTGGTCAGCACCTCGCCGCTGATCTCGATCTCCAGCCCGTGGATCGGCCCTTCGGCATAGAGCATCGTCACCCGGTTGCCCCAGCCGTCACGCCCGTCGCGCAGCTTGGCGTCGCAATCCACGTCGATCCGCCAGTCCGCGACCGTCTGGTCATGCGTGTCGGGCGGGGTGACGCGCAGCAACTGCACCAGTCGGGCCTGCGGCTCTGAAAAGCGGTACGCGGTACGGTGTAGGATCGATAACCGCATATGGCCCCCTGATGTTGTCCGTTCGATATCGTCAGCCGAACTTGAACTGCCGCCCGATCGCCCCGTGCAGCAGCGCGTTTTCCTCGATGAAGGATTGCAGATACTGATGCAGTCCGGAAGCGATCACCTCGCCCGACCGGGTCTTCGCCATCCGCGTCGCGCGCAGCCGCGCCATCCGGTCCGCCTCGCCATGCTGCCCGGTCCGTTTGGCCAGCATCAGTAGCACGTCCACCGTCTCCTCTACCGACGCGGCAAGGCTGCGCGGCAGTTCGGCACGCGCGATCAGCAGGTCGATGACGTTGCCCGGTCGCAACCCGTCCGAATACAGCCAGCGATAGGCGGTGACGGCGGATACCGTCTGCAGGATCGTCGTCCACTGGTCGCGGTCGACGACGCCGCCGACCCGCTCCCCCTCGGGCAGCAGGATGTGGTATTTCACATCCAGCAGCCGCGCGGTGTTGTCCGCCCGCTCCACCGCCTGCCCCAGCCGGATGAACCACGTCGTCTGGTTGCGCAGCATCCGGTGGACCGCGCCCTCGAACCCGCGCGTCTCGTTCTTCACCGCCTCGACCAGGTTGAGCACCGAGGTGGCATCGGTCGCGGCGGGTTTCGCCTCGAACATCAGCCACGCCCGGTTGATCGCGCTCCACGCCTCGCGGGTCAGCGCGGTGCGGACGGCGCGGGCGTTGTTGCGCGCCATGTCGAGACTGTGGACGATCGATCCGGCATGGCTGTTGTCGATCGTCAGGAACCGCGCCACCTCGCTGCGCTTCAGTTCGGCGCCGGCCGCCTCGAACGCGGCATCGGTATCGGTCACCGCCAGGGCGGACGCCCAGGCGGCACAACCGGCCGGGCGCGGCGACAGCACGTCGAGCCGCACCGTCGCCTCCACCAGCCGGGCGATGAAGTCGGCCCGCTCGAAATAACGGCCCAGCCAGTAGAGCGAGGAGGCGGTACGACTGAGCATCAGCGGGTCACGCCCTGATTCATGCCCTGCGTACCTTGCGTCTGCGTCATCCCGCCCATCGTCTGGCTCTGCCCATCGCCCTGACTCTGGTGCGGCCGGTCGTCCATCAGCACGAAACTGTCCTTGGTGCCGCCGCCTTGGCTGGAATTGACCACCAGCGATCCTTCCTTCAGCGCGACGCGGGTCAGTCCGCCGGGCACCACCTGCACCCCGCGCGATCCGGTCAGCACGAACGGCCGGAAATCGACATGGCGCGGCGCAAGGCCACTGTCCGCCAGCGTCGGCACGGTCGACAGCGCCAGCGTCGGCTGCGCGATGTAGCGATGCGGTTCGGCGATCAGCGCGGCGCGGAACGCCTCGATCTCCGCCTTCGACGCGGTCGGGCCGACCAGCATCCCGTAACCGCCCGATCCATCGACCAGCTTCACCACCACGTCTGCCAGATTGTCGAGCACGTATTTCAGCGCCTGCGGCTCGCGGCAACGCCACGTTTCGACATTGGGCAACTTCGCCTCGCCCCCCGAATAAAAACGGACGATCTCGGGCATGTAGCTGTAGATCGCCTTGTCGTCGGCGATGCCGTTGCCCGGCGCGTTGATGATCGCGACGTTGCCGGCGGCATAGGCGGCGATCAGCCCCGGCACGCCCAGCGCCGAATCCGGGCGGAACACCAGCGGATCGAGATAATCGTCGTCGACGCGGCGATAGATCACGTCCACCTTCACCCGCCCCGCGATCGTGCGCATCCACACCATGTCGTCGTCGACGACCAGATCGGCGGCCTCGACCAGCTCAATCCCCATCGAATCGGCCAGGAAACTATGTTCGTAATAGGCGGAGTTGTAATGGCCGGGGGTCAGCACGACGCAGGTCGGCGCGCTGACGCCGATCGGCGCGACCGACTTCATCGTCTCCAGCAGGCGATCGGGATAGCTGTCCACCGCCGCGACGCGGAAATCGCGGAACAGTTCGGGGCACAGCCGCAGCATCGCCTCCCGGTTCTCCAGCATGTAGCTGACGCCGGAGGGGGTGCGGGCATTGTCCTCCAGCACGAAGAATTCGTCGGGGCCGGTGCGGACGAGGTCGATGCCGCAGATATGCGCCCAGACGCCGTGCGGCGGGCGCATCCCGGCGATCTCGGGCCGGAACTGCGGGTTGCCCAGCACCAGATCGGTCGGCAGCACGCCCTCCTTCAGGATGCGCCGCTCGCCGTAGATATCCTCCAGAAACGCGTTGATCGCCTCCACCCGCTGGATCAGCCCGGCCGACAGCCGTTCCCATTCGTCGTGCATGAAGACGCGCGGCACGATGTCGAACGGGATGATCCGTTCGCTCGCCTCGCTCTCGCCATACACCGCGAAGGTGATGCCCAGCTGGCGGAACGTCGCCTCCGCCGCCTGCTGGCGCCGGCGCAGTTCGGCGTCGGGCGTCGCCTCGATCCAGCGGCTCAGCGCGGCGAGCTCGGCCCGCGGCGGCGGGCCGCCAGCCATTCCCATGATCTCGTCGAACGCTTGTTTCACCATTGGAACGGTCAATCACCCCGCATTGAGCAAGGTTCCATGCTGCGCGGATTTGTCGCACTGCACAAGGGCCGGAATGGGGCTTTTCTCCCGCCTATCGTCCCAGCCCCTCCAGCATCGCCGGGGTCAGCACCTGCGGCAGCACCCGTGGCGCGGCCGCCCCCGGGGCGTAATAGAGGTACAGCGGCACGCCCGCGCGGTTATGCCGTTCGATGAAGCGGCCCAGCACCGGGTCGCCGTCCGTCCAGTCGCCGACCAGCACCGCCACCTTGTTGCGCGCGAACGCCGCCTGCACGCCCGATCGCTCGATCGCCGCCTTCTCATTCACCTTGCAGGTCAGGCACCAGTCGGCGGTGAAATAGGCGAAGACCGGCCGCCCCTCCGCCCGCAGCGCCGCCAGCCTGCTCTCCGAAAACGCATCGCCCGCCGTCGCGGTCGCCGCCCCCGCCGGCACCGGCCGCACCACCGCCACCGCGCCCAGACTGGCGATCACCGGCAGCATCGCCCAGCCGAGGCCCAGCCCCGCCATCTGCCGCCGCCCACCGATCCACAGCCCCAGCCCGGCCAGCAACGCCGCCGCCAGCCCCAGAGTCATCCCCTCGACGCCCGCCTGCCGCCCCAGCACCCATGCCAGCGCCAGCGCGGTCAGCCACATCGGCACCGACAGGATACGCCGCAGCCGCCCCATCCACGCCCCCGGCTTCGGCATCCGCTGCCGCAGCGCGGGCACGAAGCCCAGTAGCAGGAACGGCAGCGCCAGCCCCAGCCCCAGCCCGCCGAACACCGCCAGCGCCGCCGGCACCGGCAGCACCAGCGCCGCGCCCAGCGCCGCGCCCATGAACGGCCCCGAACACGGCGTCGCCACGAACGCCGCCAGCGCCCCGGTGGCGAAGGCGCCGCCCACGCCCTTGCTCGCCCCCGCACCGCCGGCCCAGCGCGGCATCGGCACTTCGAACAGCCCCGACAGGTTCAGCGAGATCGCCACCGCCAGCAGCAGCAGCACGACCACGACGCGCGGGTCCTGCAACTGGAACGCCCAGCCGATCGTCGCCCCGCCCGCCCGCAGGCCCAGGATGATCGCCCCCAGCGCCAGACACACCAGCACGACCCCGCCGGCATAGGCCAGCGCCTCGCGCCGGGCCTCGCGCTCGCCGGTGTTGGCGCGGGCGAGGCTCAGGGCCTTCAGGCTCAGGATCGGGAACACGCAGGGCATCACGTTCAGGATCAGCCCGCCCAGCACCGCGCCCGCGAAGGCGACCAGCGCCGCGACCACCCAGCCGCCACCGCCGGCCGTGCCGGGCACGGCACCGGGCCGCGCGGTGATCGCCAGCCCCTGCCCCGCGCCGATCCGCATCACCGCGGCGAACGGCGCGGTCGGCGTGCCCTTCGTCGTCACGATCACCCGATCGCCGACCCGCTCGACGGTCTGCGCCGCCGCCGGCTCGATCGATCCCGTCGCGGCGGGGAACAGATACGCCTCCGACAGGGCCGCATCCGCCGGATACGGCACCGCGACGCGCAATGCGCCGTCGGTCACGGCCCACGTGGCCGTCTGCGCCAGCGGCCGGGGGATCGCGCGGCGCCACGCATCGAAGCGCGCCCGCGTCGCCGGGGTGATCGCCCCGTCGCCCACCGTCAGCGTGGTCGCCAGCGTCTGCTCCTCCGGCACGCAGACGGTGCGGGTGCAGACCAGATATTTCAGCGTCAGCCGGATCGGCAGCGCGGTGCCGTTCGCCAGCCCCGCCGGCACGGTCAGCGCCACCAGCGGCGCATAGGGCCGCTCGTAGACGTAATTCATCAGCCCCGCGACGACCAGCGTCTCGGGCACCGGCCAGTCCGCCGCCGCCGCCGTCACGCCGCCGGGCAGCGTCCAGCCGAAGCTCGCCGGGAAACCGGCATCGCCGGGGTTCGACCAGTAACCGTGCCAGCCGGCCTCCGGCCGCGTCTCGATCGCCAGCGTCACCGGCTGGCCGGCGCGCGGGCGTTCGCTTTCCGCCACCAGCCGCATCGCCAGATGCGGGCCGTCCGCCGCCGCCTGCGCCAGCGCGGGTGACCCGAACGCCAGGAGGATCGTCATCAACATGACGCCGAGAAACCGCATGATAGTCATCTGATACCGATCCGTCCGGCCGATCGCGGCCAGCCGGCGTCTTGCACGAAGCGCCGGGGCAATGCACCAAGGATGCCGATGAAAACCGCTCCCTTCCTCACCGCCGCCGCCCTGCTTCTTGCCGCCGCCCCGGCCGCCGCCCAGACCTCGCCCGCCGGCCAGTCGTCGCCCATACCGGGGGCCGGTGCGTTCACGCCCGTACCGCCACCCGCGCCGACGCCGCCGCCCTTCCCCGCGACCCCGCCCAAGCTGATCGTCGCGATCTCGGTCGACCAGTTCGCCGCCGACCTGTTCGCGCAGTATCGCAACCATTTCTCCGGCGGCCTCGCCCGGCTGCTGACCGGCGCGGTGTTCCCCTCCGGCTATCAGAGCCATGCCGCGACCGAGACGTGTCCCGGCCACTCCACCATCCTGACCGGCTATCGCCCCGCGCATACCGGCATCATCGCCAACAACTGGATCGACCAGCGCGTCGGCCGCCCCGACAAGACCGTCTATTGCTCGGAGGACGAGCGCGTCCCCGAATCGACGCACGACCGCTATACCGTGTCGGACATGCACCTGAAGGTGCCGACGCTGGGCGAGCGGATGAAGGCGGCGAACCCCGCCGCGCGCGTCGTCTCCGTCGCCGGCAAGGATCGCGCCGCGGTGATGATGGGCGGCCACAAGGTCGACGAGCTGTGGTGGTGGGACGGCAAGACCTATGTCTCCTATGCCGGCCGCGCGGTGCCGCCGGTGGTGCAGCGGACGCGTGACGCGGTGGCGGCGCTGATCGCCCGGCCGCAGGCGGCGCTGCCGCTGCCGGGCTGGTGCCGGCCGGTCGATGCGCCGATCGCGGTGGCGGGGATGACGCTGGGTCAGGGCCGCTTCACCCGCACGGCCGGCGACCTGAAGGCGTTCCGCGCCTCGCCCGCGTCCGACGCGGCGGTGCTGGCGATGGCGGCGGGGCTGGTGCAGGACATGCAGCTGGGCAAGCGCGCCACGACCGATCTGATCGCGGTCGGCCTGTCCGCCACCGACTATATCGGCCACTCGCTGGGCACGCAGGGTGCCGAGATGTGCATCCAGATGAACGAGCTGGACCAGTCGCTCGCCGGCTTTTTCGCGGTGCTGGACGAGACCGGCGTCGATTACGAGGTGATGCTGACCGCCGATCACGGCGCGCACGACATGACCGAACGGCAGGTGCGCCGCGCGATGCCGATGGAGGCGCATGTCGATCCGCAGACGCTGGCCAAGCCGGTCGGCGCCGCGATCGGTACCGCGCTGGGCATCGCCGGCCCGGTGCTGCTGGGGACGGAGGGCGACATCTATCTCGATCAGGCGCTTACCCCGGCGCAGCGCCCGCGCGTGCTGGCGGAAGCGGTGCGCCGCTTCGCCGTGATGCCGCAGGTCGCCGCCGCCTTCACCGGCGCCCAGATCGCCGCGACGCCGATGCCGACGTCCCCGCCCGAGACATGGACCCTGATCGAGCGGGCGCGCGCCAGCTACGATCCCGACCGGTCGGGCGACCTGCTGGTCCTGCTGAAACCGCGCGTCACGACGATCCAGACCCCCGCCCCCGGCTATGTCGAGACGCACGGCAGCCCCTGGGATTATGACCGCCGCGTGCCGATCCTGTTCTGGCGCAAGGGGATGACCGGGTTCGAACAGCCGCTGTCGGTGGAAACGGTCGACATCATGCCCACCCTCGCCGCGACGATCGGCCTGCCCGTATCGGGTCAGGACGGCCGCTGCCTCGATCTCGACCCCGGCCCCGCCGACACCTGCGCGGCGCGGCCATAGGCATACCCCGCCGTCATTGCGAGCGCCGCGAAGCAATCCGGAGCGTCATACGCACGGCTTCCGGATTGCCGCGCCGCGTGCGCGATGACGGATCAACGAGGCACCTTGTCCCGTCCCGCCCTTCCCGTCTAGGCGCACCGGCGGGGGGCCGCGACGCCAATCGCAGCCAGGGGGGAAGACCATGCACGCGATGTCGCCGACCGAGATATTCCTGCTGGCGATGCTGCTGATCTTCTCCGTCCCCTATGCCGTCTGGCGGCTGGGGCGGACGGATTACTGGGCGCCGCTGGTGGTGGTGCAGATCATCGGCGGCATCCTGCTGGGGCCGGGTGTGCTGGGCGCGCTGTTCCCCGGCTATTACGCCTTCGTCTTCTCCCCCCAGACGATCGGATCGCTCAACGGCATCGCCTGGTGGTCGGTGATGATGTTCGTGTGGATTGCCGGCATCGAGCTCGATCTGGGCGAGGCGTGGCGGCAACGCCGCGAGACGAGCGTCACCGCGTCGTGCGCGCTGCTGGTCCCGCTCGTCACCGGCAGCCTCGCGGCGCTGCTGATGCTGCGCTTTCCGGGCTGGCGCGGGCCGCAGGGTGCGACATGGCAGGTGGTGCTGGGCATCGGCATGGCCTGCGCGGTCACCGCGCTGCCGATCCTGATCCTGCTGATGGAGAAGCTGGAGGTCCTGCGCCAGCCGCTCGGCCAGCGCGTGCTGCGCTATGCCAGCCTCGACGATGTCGCGATCTGGGGGGTGCTGGCGATCATCCTGCTCGACTGGGACCGGGTCGGGCGGCAGGCCGGGTTCTTCATCGGCTTCACCATCGCGACGCTGCTGATCCGGCGGCTGATGCCGCGGATACCGGAACGGGACCGGTGGTATGTCAGCCTCGTCTGGCTGGCGGCGTGCGGCTTTGCCGGCGACTGGGCCGGGCTGCACTTCATGGTCGGCGCGTTCCTGTCGGGCGTGGTGCTGGATGCGCGCTGGTTCGATCAGGAACGGATGGACCAGTTCCGCCACACCATCCTGCTGGCGGTGATGCCGGTCTATTTCCTGTCGACCGGCCTCAAGACCCAGTGGGATGTCGGCGGCACCGCGGTCTTCGCGGGCGCGGCGCTGCTGCTGGTCGCCTCGATCGCGGGCAAGCTGGCCGGGATCGGGCTGGCAGGGCGGATACTGGGCTGGAAAAAGGGCGACGCGCTGACGATCGGCTGGCTGCTCCAGACGAAGGCGCTCATCATGATCATCTTCGTCAACATCCTGCTCGACAAGCAGATCATCACCAACGAGACGTTCACCGCGCTGCTGCTGATGGCGGTGGCCAGCACGATGCTGACGGTACCGATGGTCGCCCCCCGGCTGAAACGGGCGGACCGCCTCGGTCAGCGATGATCGATGACGCTCACGCGATTTCCCACGGCATCGTCACGCGAGGCTGTGAAGCCGCAAAACGGGATGATGGTTCGCGCCGAGGCGCGGAGGACGCGGAGAGTTATACCGTGATGGCATCAGCCCCACCAAAGCCGTCATTGCGAGCATAGCGAAGCAATCCAGAGCCGGATCGAGATGCCCTGAGTCGCTTCGCCACGCCCGCCATGACGAAGATCCGGTTCGACCTGATGGCATCTGTCCTCCGGCCAGTGACGTCCGTCGCACGACCCCATGGCCAACGCGGTCAGCGATCGGCCCGGGGATTGCCCGGTACGGGACATCCCTGCGTCCTCCGCGCCTCCGCGCGAACCAATCTTTCAATTCAGAAGTGTCCGCGCGTCCGATCGAACTCAGAACGGCAGCTTGAACCCCGGCGGCAGCGCCAGACCGCTGGTCATCTTCGACATTTCCGCGCCCGATACCGCATCCGCCTTGGTGCGCGCATCGTTGAACGCGGCGGCCAGCAGGTCTTCCAACATCTGCTTCTCGGACAGCTGCATCAGCGAATCGTCGATCGCGATGTTCATGATCCGGCCCTTGGCCGACGCCTTCACCTTGACCAGGCCACCGCCCGCCACGCCTTCGACCTCGATCGTGTCGAGGCTCGCCTGCGCCTTTTCCAGTTCGTTCTGCACGTTCTGGGCCATCGCCAGGATTTCGTCCATATTCTTCATGCCAACCTCCGTTTGCCCGGCCAGTCCTCCAGGACGGTTTCGGGAAAAGCCTCACGCGCGGCCCGTATCATGGGCGAGTCCCACACCGCCAGCCGCTTCGCCTCCGCGTTCGCGTCTTCCTGTTCCTTCAGCGTCGGCGTGCCGGGTACGTCGTCGAACCCGATCCGCCAGCCTTGCTTGGTCAATAGCTTGAGCGCCGCCGTCAGTTCCGCGACGGTATCCGCCGTCATCGGCCGGCTGCCGCTCAGCATCAGGTCGGGCGGCGCATAACGGACGACGCGCGCGCCGTTGTACAACCGTGCCGCCAGCGCCAGCGAGCCGCTGTCCTCCAGCCGCGCGACCAGATCCTCGAACGTCTCGGGCACCAGCGACGGCGCGGGTTCGGGCGCGACCGCAATCGCAGCAGGCGTCGGTGCCGCAGCGATCGCCGGGGCCGCCGGCGCGGCCTGCACCGCGCCACCTTCCGCCAGCCGCCGCGCCAGTTCGCCCGGATCGGGCAGTTGCGAGGCGTGGATCACCCGCAGCAGCGCCATCTCCGCCGCCTCGATCGGCAGCGCGGCGGTCGCCACCTCGTCATGCCCCTTCAGCACCAGTTGCCACAACCGGTGCAGCACCGGGAACGACAGACCGGTCGCCCAGTCGGTGCGCGCGCTGCGCTCCTCCACCGGCTGCGCCGGATCGGGGGCCGCGCCCACCTTGGTTAGGGTGATGCCGTGTACCGTCTCCAGCAGCGCGCGCAGCACCGCGACCGGATCGACGCCATAGTCATATTGCCGCCGCAGCGACGCGAGTGAACCCGCCGCATCCCCCGCCAGCAGCATCGCGAACAGGTCGCGCACCGCGCCGCGATCGGACAGGCCCAGCATCTGCCGCACCGCATCGGCGGTCACGCCGCTCACGCCGTGGCCGCCGTCCAGATCGGCATGGGCGATCGCCTGATCCAGGATCGACAGGCCGTCGCGCGCCGATCCTTCCGCCGCGCGTGCGATCAGCGCCAGCGCCTCCGGCTCGGCGGTCACGCCCTCCTTGCCGCACACCTCGGCGAAGTGCGCCGCCAGCTTTTCGGCCGGGATGCGCCGCAGGTCGAATCGCTGGCATCGCGACAGGACGGTGATCGGCACCTTGTTCACCTCGGTCGTGGCGAACAGGAACTTCACGTGCGCGGGCGGTTCCTCCAGCGTCTTCAACAGCGCATTGAAGGCGTTCTTGGACAGCATGTGGACCTCGTCCACGATGTAGATCTTGAAGCGCGCGGTGACCGCCGCATAGCGTGACGCGTCGATGATCTCGCGCACGTCGTCGACGCCGGTATGGCTGGCGGCGTCCATCTCGATCACGTCGATGTGCCGCCCCTCGGCGATCGCGCGGCACGGCTCGCACACCCCGCACGGATCGATCGTCGGGCCGCCCTGCCCGTCCGGGCCGATGCAGTTCAGCGCCTTGGCGATCAGCCGCGCGGTCGATGTCTTGCCCACCCCGCGCACGCCCGTCATCAGGAAGGCATGGGCCAGCCGGTCGCGCTTGATCGCGTTGCCCAGCGTCGTGACCATCGCATCCTGCCCGATCAGTTCGGCAAAGGTCTGCGGCCGGTATTTGCGGGCGAGAACGCGGTACGCCTCCGCCTTCGCGGGCTGGGGCGGTTCGCCGAGATCGAAGGAGTCGGGCATCGGTGCCGTCCTAGCGGGTCGGGGCGGCGGTGTCGAAGGGGTGACGGATGATTCGGGCGGGTGGCGGGGGCTGCGCTCGTGCTTTCCGTCGCCATGGGGGAGGCGCGCGGTGCCGGGGCGATCTGGGCTGTCCCGCACCGGCGTTTTGAAGAAGAAGGGGCGTCGCGGCTAAGCCGCGCCGTCAGTCGGCGCCGTGCGCCGCTGGCCGCGCTTGGCAGCTTCTGCTGCCTGCGCGGTGGGAGCCGGAACGACCCGCGGCGAAATCGTTGCGGCTGCTTCCGTCAGGATCTGACCGGGTTGGCGACGACCACGTCCGCCCGACTCCCGCGGGCCCTATGGCGGAGCCGGGCGATCCGATCAAGCCCGGCCCCGCGCAAAACTTCAAGGCCCAAAAGGTCACCGATTGACGCGGAAACAGCGGCGTACCGGCCCGTAATAGCCCCGCTGCACCCGGCAGACCACGCGGCTGCGCGCCCGCGCCCCCCGGTTGAAACCGCGCCCACGATCCCCGCGCCAGCCACGATCGTCCCGCCAGCCGCGCCGCTCGCCCCGCCAGCCGCGATCGTCGTGGCGGTCGTAACCGTAACCGTGGCGCGGCTGCGCATCAGCCGGGGCGGTGGCAAAGGTGCCGGTGGTGGCGAGCAGCGCGACACCGATCAGGGCGACGATCTTCATCACTGTTACTCCTGTACGCGCCCGTCGAACGCGGCGGGCATCGACGTTCTCGCACGGAGACGATGGATCGAGGCTGAATTGCCGGTTGTCAGATCGTCAGCTTTGCCGATGCCGATCAGCCCCGGCCGCCCATGTCCTACACGCCCGCCCCACGCTATACGGCAGCGGTCGCTCCTGCCCATTGCCGGAAGCGGCAGGCAGCACCGTCCCGCGACCCCCTGTAGGATGCGACTTTAGTGACTTTCCGGTGTGACTTTCCGATCGCGGTCAGGGTATCCGCACCGTCATCCCGTCCAGCGCGGCGGTCAGCCTGATCTGGCACGACAGCCGGCTGGTCCGCGTCGCGTCCGGCACCAGATCCAGCATGTCCTCCTCGTCCCCACCCGCCGGCGGCACCCGACCAAAATCGGCTGCGTCGACAATGACATGGCAGGTCGCGCAGGCGAGCTGGCCGTTGCAGGTCCCCTCCAGCGGCTGCCCCGCCGCCTGCGCCGCATCGAGCAACCGATCACCCTCGCGGCCCGCCGCCGCGACCACGCCGCCGTCACGCGTCACGAAGCGCAGCCGGATCATCGCTGCGCCCCCGCCGCCGCGATCAGCCGCCCGATCGCCGCCGTGAACCCGTCCGGGTCGGTATAGCGGCCGAACCCGATCCGGATCGACGACCGCGCCGCCGCCTCGTCCAGCCCGATCGCGCGCAGCACATGGCTCGACCGCCCCGATCCGCTGGCGCAGGCCGATCCGGCGGAGAACGCCAGATCGCGGCAATCCGACATCAGCCGCGCGACATCCAGTCCCGGCCGATACAGGTTCAGGTTGCCGCGATACCGTGGCGTCTCCGCCCCGTTCAGCCGCCAGCCCGCCGCATCGAACGCCGCCGTCGCGATATCGCGCAATCGCCCGACCAGCGCGGCGTCGTCCTCCGCCAGCGTCGTCATCAGCCCTGCCGCCACCCCGAAACCCGCGCACAGGGCGGGACTGAGCGTACCCGAACGCCCCGGCACCTCCTGGCCGCCGCCATGCAGCAGCGGCACGGGCACCACGCCATCGCGCAGCCACAGCGCGCCGATCCCCTTTGGGCCATGGACCTTGTGGGCCGACACGGCCACCAGATCGCAGGTCGCGGGAATGTCGACCCGGCCATAACCCTGCACCGCATCGCACAGCATCAGCGCGCCGGCGGCATGGGCCATGTCGGCCAGTGCGGCGATCGGCTGGATCACCCCGATCTCGTTGTTGACCAGCATCGCCGCGACCAGCCCGATACCGGGCACGATCGCGCCACGGGCGGCATCCAGGTCGACCAGCCCGTCGCGGCCCACCGGCAGGATCGTTACCGCCCGCCCCCGCGCCGCTTCCGCCGCCACCGTATCCAGCACGGCGGCATGTTCGGTGGCCAGCGTCACGATGCCGCCGGTGGTGCCCTTGATCGCCCAGTTCAGCGACTCGGTCGCGCCGCTGGTGAAGGCGATGCGTCCCCCGGCGGGCAGCAGGGCGGCCACCCGGTCCCGCACCACCTCCACCGCCGCCCGCGCGGCACGGCCGGGGCGATGCGATGAATGGGGGTTGGCATGCTGGTCGCGCAGCCACGGCAGCATCGCCGCCAGCGCCTCGGGCGCCAGCGGCGTCGTCGCCTGATAGTCGAGATAGGTCATGCCACCAGCCGCCGCGTCGCCCGCGCCACATCGCGCCACGCCGCGATGAAGGCATCCACCTCCCCCCCGGTCGTGGTCCGGCCGAAGCTGACCCGGATCACCTCGCGCCCCGCCGCCTCGTCCCAGCCCATCGCGGCCAGCACATGGCTTGGCTTCATGCTGCCGCTCGCACAGGCGCTCCCCGCCGATACCGCGAAGCCGCCCAGATCGAGCCGGATCAGTTGCGCGGCGGATGCGGTGCCCGGCAACCGGTACGACCCGATCGCCGGATGGCGCGGCGCCCCCGCCCCCACCACCTGCCCGCCGGAACGGACCACGGCATCGTCCAGCCGTGCGCGCAGCGGTGCCAGCCGCTCGGCATCCTCCGCCTCGGCGATCGCGGCGGCATAGCCCAGCACGGCGGGCAAATTCTCGGTGCCGGGGCGATAGCCGCGCTCCTGTCCCCCGGTCGGCATCAGCGTCGCCAGATCGCGGACCAGCAGCGCCCCGATTCCCGGCGGCCCGCCGCGCTTGTGGGCGGACAGCGCGATAAAGTCCGCATGATCGGCCAGCGAGGTATCGGCGGGCATCTGCGCGGCATCGACCAGCAACAGGCCGCCGCCCGCATGGACGGCGGCGGCGATCGCGGCGATCGGCTGGCGCACCCCGGTCTCGCTGTTGCACCACTGCACCGCCACCAGCGGCCGGTCGGGCGTGGCGGCCAGCCACCCGGCCAGCCCCGCCTGATCGACCAGCCCGTCCGCGCCCACCGGCAGCACGGTCGCGGCCGGCGCGGCGCGCAACACCGCGTCATGCTCCACCGCGCTCACCGCGACCGCCGCCGCCACGCTGCGCCCCAGCGCGATGGCGAGCGATTCGCTGGCGCCGCTGGTGAACAGCGTCTCGTGCCGCCAGCCATAGGCGTCGGCGACCACCCGTCGCGCCCCCTCCAGCGCCGCCTTCGCCGCCCGCCCTTCGGCATGGGGGGAGGACGGGTTGGCCCAGTCGGCCAGCGCCGCCAGCATCGCCGTGCGGGCGGTGGCGGTCATCGGCGTGGTCGCGGCATGGTCTAGATAAATGCGGGGCACGGGGCGGGTTTCCGGTGGTGCCGTGGGGCACCGATTGCGAAAGGGCGGGTTCGGGCTATATAGCGCGCCACGTTCCGCGCTCCACCCGGCGCGCCCCGATTGGTGAGTTTCCATGCCCGAAGTCATTTTCCCCGGACCCGAAGGCCGTCTGGAAGGGCGTTTCGCGCCGGCCCCCCGCCCCCGCGCGCCCGTCGCGATGATCCTGCATCCGCACCCCAGCGCGGGTGGTACGATGAACAACCGGATCGTGCAGGAACTTTACAAGACGTTCCAGCGCCGCGGCTTCGCGACGCTGCGCTTCAACTTCCGCGGCGTCGGCAAAAGCCAGGGCGTGTTCGACAACGGCATCGGCGAACTGTCCGATGCGGCCTCCGCGCTCGACTGGGTGCAGAGCTTCCATCCCGAGGCATCGTCAACTTGGGTGGCGGGCGCGGGTTTCGGCGCGTGGATCGGGATGCAGTTGCTGATGCGCCGCCCGGAGATTCGCGGCTTCATCTCGATCGCGCCGCCGGCCAACCTGTTCGACTTCACCTTCCTCGCCCCCTGCCCCTCGTCGGGCATCATCATCCAGGGCGAGAATGACGAGGTCGTCACGCCCGGATCGGTGCAGAAGCTGGTCGACAAGCTGCGCACGCAGAAGCACATCACGATCCACCACGATACGATCCCCAAGGCGAACCACTTCTTCGAGCACGAGATGCCTGAGCTGATGGGCAGCGTGGACAAGTATCTCGACATGCGCCTCGATCCGAGAAGCCCGATCAAGTAAGGCGCGCGAACCGACGACCCGGCAAAGCCGGATCGAGGCCCGCAGGGCGCGCCCGGCCGACGGCGCCGGCGGCGCCGTTCGACGCCACGGGCTTTGCCCGTGGCGGGGCCGCTGCTCCATTCCCGTCACCTTGGCGCCGACAAGACTACCGCACCTCCCCGGCGAAAGCCGGGGTCCAGTTGGGCGACGCGTGGTAACGACATACTGCGGCCTTCCCACCTGGGCCCCGGCCCTCGCCGGGGAGGCAGCCGTGGCGGACGGCATACCGTTCCACCTGCGCGGCGATGACGGGACCGCGGAAGCCCCCCTACAACGTCCAGATCAGCACGTTCCCCAGCAACACCGCCGCCATCACCAGCATCAGCACGCCCTTGCGCCGGTCGCCCCGCCGCAACAGGGCGATACCGCCGGCGACACAGGCGAAGCATCCCAGCATCGCGATGGCGGGCGCCGCCGCCGCGATCGACCCCAACGGCCCGGTCACGCCGTCAGCGCCCTGGCATAACTAGCCATGTCGACATTGCCGCCGGACAGCATCACCAGCATCCCCGCCTCCACGGTCACCCGCCCGGCCAGCACCGCCGCCAGCGCCACCGCGCCGCCCGGCTCGACCACCAGCCGCAGTTTCTCCGCCGCCCAGCGTTGCGCGGCCGCGATCTGCACCTCGCTCACCGTCACGCCCGTCGCATCGCGTCGCGACAGGATGTCGAAGGTCAGCGGCGATACCCGCGTCGCCTGCAACGAGTCGCAGGCGGTGGGCGGCGGGTTGGGGCCGACCGGCTCGATCCACGATGCCTCCAGGCTGCGGCGCATATCGTCCCAGCCCTCCGGCTCGACCACGGTCATGCGCGCCTCGGGCAACGCCAGCGCCAGCCCCGCCGCCAGACCGCCGCCGCCGCACGGCGCCACCACCTGTGCCGGCGCCCTCAGCCCGGCCGCGATCATCTGCACGCCGGCCTCGATCCCGGCCGATCCCTGCCCCTCGATGATCCATGGATCGTCGAAGCTGGGGACCAGCGTGCTGCCCCGCGCCTCCGCCAGCCGGGCGGCGATCCTTTCCCGGCTTTCCGTGGCGCGGTCGTAATCGACCACCTCCGCCCCCAGCGCCAGCGTCGCCTCCCGCTTGGTGCGGGGCGCATCGGCGGGCATCACGATCGTCGCCGCGATGCACAGCCGGCGCGCGGCCCATGCGACGCCTTGCGCATGGTTGCCGGATGAGAAGGCGACGACGCCGCGCGCCCGGCTCGCCTCGTCCAGCGCGGTCAGGCGGTGCCATGCCCCGCGCAGCTTGAACGACCCGATCGGTTGCAGGCATTCCGCCTTGAACGCCACCGGCCGCCCGTCGATCTCATGGACGAACAGCGGCGACGGCGGCAGCACGCGGGCGATCTTGTCGGCGGCATCGCGGACCCCCGCTCGTGTCGGTTGTCGCAAAATTGTCACTTTTCATCCTCTCGTCGCATCAGCCACTTTACATGCGGGTTCGGCGACCCTAGATCGCGCCTCCGCTGCCCCATGGGACTTCCAACCGCAAGGCAGCTTTTTCGTCGTCATGCCGCAAGGCAATTGGAGGTCCCTTGATTTGCAACATCACCCCGCGCTGGCGTTAGCGCCCCGTTCGACAGCCCGTATTGTCGCGGGCCTCGACATCGCCAAGAGCAAGCCGGTCGACCCGGTGACGCTTGTTCGTCCGCACGCCGCTGCGCGCGCCGCCCGGTTCTTCGTCGAGAAGTTCCCCGGTCGCTCGATGTACGCGGTCAAGGCGAACCCGTCGCCCGACCTGCTGCGCGTCCTGTGGGACAATGGCATCACGCATTACGACACCGCCTCGATCGCCGAGGTGCGTCTGGTCATGTCCACCCTGCCGGGGGCGGTCTGCTGCTTCATGCATCCCGTGAAGTCGCCGGAAGCCATCGCCGAGGCGTATTTTGTTCACGGCGTCCGCACGTTCTCACTCGACAGCATGGAAGAGCTGGAGAAGATCGTGGCGGCGACCACCCAGGACGATGGCAGCGCGGCGACCGACCTGACGCTGTGCGTCCGGATGCGGGTGTCGTCGGAATATGCCAAGCTCAGCCTGGGGTCGAAGTTCGGCGTCAGCGTCGAGGAATCGCGCGAACTGTTGATGGCCACCCGCCAGGCGGCGGACGCGCTGGGCATCTGCTTCCATGTCGGCAGCCAGACGATGTCGCCCGATGCCTATGCGGGCGCGATGGAGCGGGTGCGCGCGGCGATCGTCGGCGCGGCGGTGACGGTGGACGTCATCGATGTGGGCGGTGGCTTCCCCTCCGCCTATCCGGGCATGACCCCGCCGCCGCTGGAGCGTTTCTTCGAGACGATCCACCGCGCGTTCGAAAGCCTGCCGGTATCCTATTCGGCCGAACTCTGGGCCGAACCGGGCCGGGCGCTATGTGCCGAATACGCCTCCGTCGTGGTCCGCGTCGAGCGGCGGCGCGGGACCGAACTGTTCATCAACGACGGCGCCTACGGCACGTTGTTCGATGCCGCGCATATCGGCTGGAAATATCCAGTGCAGTTGCTGCGGGCGCCGGAATCGGGCGCGCGTGACATGGACTTCAGCTTCTGGGGTCCGACCTGCGACGATATCGATTATATGAAGGGTCCGTTCCCGCTGCCCGCGGATACGAACACCGGCGATTATTTCGAGATCGGGATGCTCGGTGCCTATGGCACCGCGATGCGCACCGGCTTCAATGGCTTCGGCACGGGCGACACCGTGCTCGCCGGGGACGAGCCGATGCTGTCCGTCTACCTGGATGACCAGCCGGTCGCAGCGGTGCGGACGGGCAACGTCGTCAAGCTGTAACGGTCCGCCGTCATGATCGGCTGTCCCGGTTCGCCGGGACAGCCGATCACCTGTTTCGCCTGATCCCGCCGGGATCACGGCACCGGGGTTTCCGCGTCCCCTTCAACGACGACGGCTCGCGAACGAATACCGGAGTTTCGCATGAACGACCTTTCCCACGACGCCCAGAAGAACGCCCAGCGCAAGGCGGAACTGCTCTCGACCACCGTCGAGCATATCGACATCACCAAGTTCGACGCGCGGCCGATCGTCGACGCGATGAAGAAGATGAGCTTCACCAGCCGCGACCTCGGCCGCGCGACCGACATCTACAACCAGATGCTGGCCGACAAGGACTGCTCGATCTTCCTCGTCATCGCCGGCTCCACCTCGGCCGGCGGCTGCATGGACCTGTATGCGGAACTGCTGCGCAACAACATGATCGACGGCATCGTCGCCACCGGCGCGACCATCGTCGACATGGATTTCTTCGAGGGTCTCGGCCACAAGCATTATCAGGCGCTGGAGGTGCCGGACGACGATACGCTGCGCTCGCTGCTGATCGACCGCATCTACGACACCTATATCGACGAGGAGCAGCTCCAGCACGTCGACCACACGATCTTCGAGATCGCCGAGACGCTGGAACCCCGCCCCTATTCCAGCCGCGAGTTCATCCGCGAGATGGGCAAGTACCTGGTCGAGCACGGCAAGAAGGAAAACAGCCTCGTCAAGCTCGCCTATGAGCATGACGTGCCGATCTTCTGCCCGGCCTTCGTCGACAGCTCGGCGGGCTTCGGCCTCGTCAAGCATCAGGTCGATGCGGCCAAGGCGGGCAAGCCGTACATGGTGCTGGATGCGATCGCCGACTTCCGCGAACTGACCGACATCAAGATCAAGGCGGGCACCACCGGCCTGCTGATGATCGGCGGCGGCGTGCCGAAGAACTTCATCCAGGACACCGTCGTCTGTGCCGAGATCCTCGGTCACGACGACGTGCAGGTCCACAAATATGCGGTGCAGATCACCGTCGCCGACGTGCGTGACGGTGCCTGCTCGTCCTCGACGCTGCAGGAAGCGGCATCGTGGGGCAAGGTGAACACCGGCATCGAGCAGATGGTGTTCGCCGAAGCCGGTTCGGTGATGCCGCTGCTGGCATCCGACGCCTATCATCGCGGCCTGTGGAAGGACCGGGTGAAGCGTCGCTGGGGCGCCAGCTTCGACTGACATGACGAAGCCCCTCCCCCGACCGGGAGGGGCTTTTTCTAGGCCACGATCTCCGTGGCCGGCGGATGGCCCAGAAAGGCGGACGGACTCGCCGTCGCGCCGTAGGCCCCGGCGAGGAACACCGCAATCAGGTCGCCGACCTCCGCTCTCGGCAGCGCGACCCGGTCGCCCAGCCGGTCGAGCGGGGTGCAGAGCGGGCCGACGACGTTGACCGTCTCGGTCGCTTCCTCCCCCATCCGATGCGCCACCGCGATCGGATAGTTGCGGCGCACGACGGTGCCGAAATTGCCGGACGCGGCCAGTTGGTGATGCAGGCCGCCGTCCAGGATCAGGAACGTCTCGCCCCCGCTTTCCTTGCGATCGATCACGCGGGCGAGATAGACGCCCGACTCCGCCACCAGCCAGCGGCCCAGTTCGATCGCGAACCGGCTGTCCCGCAGCACCGCCGGCCGTACCGCCAGCGCGGCGGCCAGCCGCTCCCCGACCGCCTCGACGTCGAGCGGCCGGTCCCCGGTGAAATAGGGCACGCCGAAACCGCCGCCGAGATTGACCAGCGCCGGGGCCGCCCCCGCCTCCTCCGCCAGTCGCGCCGCCAGCACCAGCGTCGCGGCCTGCGTATCGGCGATCGCCGCCGCGTCCAGCGCCTGACTGCCAGCGTAGAGGTGGAAGCCGCGCCAGTCCGCCCCCGCCGCGATCAGGTGCCGGACCAGGGCCGGCACCCGCACCGCATCGATTCCGAACGGCGATGGCCGCCCGCCCATCTTCATCCCCGAACCGCGCAGTTCGACATCGGGATTGACCCGTACCGCCAGTCGCGGCCGCTGCCCCAAACGGTCGGCGATGGCCAGCGCCCGGTCGGCCTCCCCTTCCGACTCGAGGTTCAGCGTCGCTCCCGCCGCGATCGCCGCCGCCAGTTCCCCGTCACGCTTGCCGGGGCCGGCGAAGCTGATCGCCCCGGCCGGCTTCACCGCCAGTGCCCGGCCCAGTTCACCGGCGGATGCGACGTCGAGGCCGTCGACCAAAGGCGAGATGGCGGCGAGCAACCCCGGATGGGGATTGGCCTTGATCGCATAATGCAGGTCGACCGCCGGCATCGCGGCGCGGAACCGGGCGATCCGTGCCGCGACGATTCCGGGATCGTACACGAACACCGGCGTTTGCCCGGCGCGGTCGATGGCGGCAGCGCCTGCGATCGTCAGCATCCCGGCCTGACCCGAAAAATCGGGCGGCAACGGTCCCATCGGCTTCATCGGCCGGCCTTTCGTCGTGGATCGATCATATCGACGCTGTCACAAAGCCTTTATCGATCTGTCACGGTTCTGATGCGAACCCATGGTTAATACCCGGTCAGGGCGGCACCCGATGCCGCGTTCGGGGAGCAGTATCCATGCCACGTCATATCCGTTTCGCCACCCTTCTTCTTGCCGGCGTCACCGGGCTGGGCGCCGCCGCCGAGGCCGCGACCCCGATCGTCTTCGCGCATCGCGGCGCCAGTGCCTATCGCCCCGAACACACCCTCGCCTCCTATACGCTGGCGATCGAACAGGGCGCGGATTTCATCGAGCCCGACCTCGTTTCCACCAAGGACGGCATCCTCGTCGCGCGGCACGAGAACGAGATCGGCGGCACCACCGACGTCGCCGACCGCCCCGAATTCGCCAGCCGCCGGACGACCAAGACGATCGACGGCGTCCGCATGACCGGCTGGTTCACCGAGGATTTCACGCTCGCCGAACTGAAGACGCTGCGCACCGAGGAACGCATCCCCGGCACCCGGCCCGGCAACACCGCCTATAACGGTCAGTTCCAGGTGCCGACCCTGCAGGAGGTGATCGATCTGGTGAAGCAGAAGGAGATCGAGACGGGTCGCAAGATCGGCATCATCCCCGAAACCAAGCATCCGACCTATTTCGACCGGCTCGGCCTGTCGATGGAAGAACCGCTGGTCGCGACGCTGAACACGAACGGCTATACCGGGAAGGACGCCAACGTCTTCATCCAGTCGTTCGAGGTCGCCAATCTGGTCGAGCTGAACAAGCTGACCGAAGTGCCGCTGGTCCAGCTGATGACGACGCGCGGCGGACGGCCGTGGGATTTCATCGCATCGGGCGACACCCGCACCTATGGCGATCTGCTGACCACCGCCGGGCTGGCCGGCGTCAAGGCCTATGCCGACGTGCTCAGCACCGACAAGAGCGTGCTGATCCCGCGCGATGCGGCCGGGCGGCTGGCCAATCCCAGTTCGGTGATCGCGGATGCCCATGCGGCGGGACTGCTGGTGGTGCCCTACACCTTCCGCCCGGAAAACACCTTCCTGCCGACCAACCTCAGGAACGGCAGCAGCGCCAATGCATTTGGCAACGACCAGGCCGAATTCCTCGCCTTCCTGAACGCAGGCGTCGACGGGCTGTTCGCGGATGCACCAGACCGGGCGCGCGCCGCCGTCACCCTGTTCGCCTCGATGGTGCCGGAGCCGTCGAGTTGGGCGATGATGCTGGGCGGTTTCGCCCTGATCGGCGGCTCCCTGCGCCGCCGCGGCCGGGCGTTAGTCCGCGCCTGACAGCGCCGCCCGGATCGCGGCGCGGTCCAGCTTGCCATTGGCATTGCGGGGCAGGACCGCATGCCAGGCATAGCGAACGGGTTGCAGGAAACCCGGCAGGTCGATGCGGAGGCGGGCACGCAGCGCCGCCTCCGCCATCGGCTCGCCGGCCAGCGCCACCGCGATCACCTGCCCCTGCCGCTCATCGGCGACGCCGACCGCCACCGCCTCGCGCGCTTCCCCGCCTGCGAGGATGGCTTCCTCCACCTCCTGCGGGCTGATGCGGTGGCCGGCGCTCTTGATCATCTCATCATCGCGCGCGACGAAGCGGAACAGGCCATCCGCACCTTGGGTCACGGTATCGCCCGACCATACCGCGACACCCCCCGAGCGGGCGAAGCCGGGGGCGGGGCGGAATCGCTGCGCGGTCCGCGCCGCATCGCGCCAGTAACCCTGTGCCACCAGCGGCCCGGCATGGACCAGTTCACCGGCCTCCCCGGCCCCAGCGCGTGTCCCGTCGGGACGGACCGCCATCACCTCCGCGAACGGGATCGCCCGGCCGATCGAATCGGGATGCGCATCGACCAGCGCGGGATCGAGATAGGTCGACCGGAACGCCTCGGTCAGCCCGTACATCGGATAGACGTCGGCCGCCGGGAACCGCTGGCGCAGCGCCCGTATCATCCGCGGAGTCAGCGCGCCGCCGGAATTGGTCAGGCGGCGCAGTCGTGCGGCGGTATCCGCCGGCCACTCCGCCTCCAGCAACTGCGTCCATAGCGGCGGCACCCCCGCCAGCGTCGTCACGCCCGTCCGCTCGACCGCCTTCACCACGTCCCGTGCGGTCAGATAGTCGATCGGCGCCACCGCCGCCCCCGCCGCCCATGTCGAGAACAACTGGTTCTGCCCGTAGTCGAACCCCAGCGGCAGGACGCCCAGCACCCGGTCCGCAGCGGTCAGCCGCAGATAATGCGCCACCGCGATCGCCCCCAGCCACAGATTGGCATGGCTGAGCATCACGCCCTTGGGCCGGCCGGTCGATCCGGACGTGTAGAGGATCGCCGCCAGGGTGGCCGGGTCCGCATCGGACGGCGCCATTCCCCCGCCTGCCAACGGCACGGTAGCCTCGGGGACCACGGCACAGTCCGCCGGCACGTCATCCGGAACGAGGGTCGTCGCCCGCGACGGCTGGGTGACGAGCAGACGCGCACCGCTGTCGGCCAGGATATGCGCCACCTGCGCGCGGCGAAGTGCGGGATTGATCGGCACATGGACCAGTCCCGCCCGCACCGCGGCGAGCGGCATCACACAGGCGGTCCGCGTCTTGGGCAGCCACGTCGCCACCCGGTCGCCCGGCATGGCGCCTTGCCGGGCCAGCCATGCCGCAGCGGCGGCGACCGCATCCTCCAGCGCCGCGTAGGTCAGCACCCCCGCCCGATCGACCAGCGCCGTCGCCTCGGGCGCACCGCGCAGCGTCAGCCGGTCGAGCGGGCGGGGAACAGGATCGGGGGCGTTCATCACCGGGGACATAGCAGGGCCCCATAGCAGGGCCGTTGCCGTTTTCATCCCCGCACGCTACCGCGCCGCGCAACGAAGCCGGGGGACAGGATGACGATGCGCAACCCAATCGACGATCAGGTTCGCGGCGTGCTGGCCGATACCCTCGGCCTGTCCGCCGACCGCGTCGCCGCTTTCACGGATGACACGCCGCTGTTCGGCGCGCTGCCCGAACTCGATTCGATGGCGGTCGCAGGCGTCCTGACCGAACTGGAGGACCGGATCGGCATCCTGATCGAGGATGACGAGGTCGATGGCGACATGCTGGAGACGTTCGGCTCGCTGGCCGATTTCGTGCGACGCAAGGCCGCCGTCGCCTGACGATCCGGCGGCGTCGTCACTCCGCCGCTTCGGCCAGCTCCTCGAACTCCGCTGCCGCCAGGAAGCGCTCGGCATCGAGCGCGGCCATGCAACCGGTACCGGCGGCGGTCACCGCCTGACGATAGATCTTGTCCGCCACGTCGCCGCACGCGAACACGCCGGCCACGCTGGTACGGGTCGATCCCGTCTCGACCGCGATATAGCCATCGTCGTCGAGCGCGAGGTGGCCACGGAACAGTTCGGTCGCGGGATGATGACCGATCGCGACGAAGCCGCCCTCGACATCGAGACGGCTATGCTCGCCGGTCACGGTATCTTCCAGATCGAGCGCGACGAGACCGGCATTGCCGCCGCCGTCGACGAATTCGCGGACCTCCTTGTTCCACAGCACCGTGATCGCGGGATGGGCGTGGAGGCGTTCCTGCAGGATGCGTTCCGCGCGCAGGGAGTCACGGCGGTGGATCAGCGTCACGTCGTCGCTGTGGTTGGTCAGGTACAGCGCTTCCTCGACCGCGGTGTTGCCGCCGCCGATCACCGCCACCTTCTTGCCGCGATAGAAGAATCCGTCGCAGGTGGCACAGGCGGATACGCCCTTGCCCTTCATCGCGTTCTCGCTCTCCAGCCCCAGCCATTTGGCCTGCGCGCCGGTGGCGATCACCAGCACCTCGCCCTCGTACACGTCGCCGCCGTCACCGATCAGGCGGAACGGGCGGCGCGACAGGTCGACCTCGACGATAGTGTCCCACATCAAGCGGGTGCCGACATGCTCAGCCTGCTTATGCATCTGCTCCATCAGCCACGGGCCCTGGATCACGTCGGCGAAGCCGGGATAGTTCTCGACATCGGTCGTCGTGGTCAACTGGCCGCCGGGCTGGATGCCCTGCACCACGATCGGCGCCATTCCCGCCCGGGCGCCATAGATGGCGGCGGACAACCCGGCGGGGCCGGAACCGAGAATCAGCATGCGCGTGGTATGGGTGGTCATCGAACGATCCTGCAATGTTGCCCTCATCTAGGCGTATCGATGGGGAATTTGAACCTGCCCCGCATCGAAACCCTGCCCCGGCGCGTTCCGCTGCCAAGCGGAGGATGGCATGAGCGACGATAAAGACGTGGTAATCAAGGAATATACCGCTCCTGCCGGGGGCTGGGGTTCGATGAAGGGCATGTCCAGGATACTGCCCAAGGAGGGGATCAGCCCCGACCTGCTCGATGCGCTGCGCCGCCAGAACAAACCGGAAGGCGTGATGTGCGTCAGTTGCGCGTGGGGAAAGCCCGCCAAGCCGCACATCGCCGAATTCTGCGAGAACGGCGCGAAGGCGACCGCGTGGGAACTGACCGGGCTGCGCGTGACCCCCGATTTCTTCCAGCAGCATACCGTTTCCGAACTGGAAAGCTGGCCGGATTACGATCTGGAGCAGGCCGGTCGGTTGACCCATCCGATGAAATACGATGCCGCCACCGACAAATATGTCGCGGTCGGCTGGCAGGAGGCGTTCGACGCGATCGGCACCACGCTGAAGGCATGCGATCCGACCAAGGTCGTGCTCTACGCGTCCGGCCGCGCCAGCCTTGAAACGTCATTCATGTACGGGCTGTTCGCCCGGATGTGGGGGCAACAGAACCTGCCCGATTCGTCCAACATGTGCCACGAGACCACCTCGGTCGGGATGAAGAACGCGATCGGATCGCCCGTCGCGACTATCCAGATGGAGGATTACGACAAGTGCGACGCGATCTTCGCGTTCGGGCAGAATGTCGGCACCAATGCGCCGCGGATGCTGCACACGCTGAAGGACTGCGCGGATCGCGGCGTGGAGATCGTGACATTCAACCCGCTGCGCGAGCGTGGCTGGGAACGGTTCGCCGATCCGCAGAACCCGGTGCAGATGGCGGGGGGCAAGCCGACCCAGATCTCCAGCCAGTATCACCAGGTAAAGGCCGGCGGCGACATCGCCGCGCTTCTGGGCATGTGCAAATATGTGATCGAGGCGGACGACCGTGCGGTGGCGGAGGGCGGTCCCCGCGTGCTCGACCATCATTTCATCGAGCAGCATACGGTACGCTTCGACGAGTTCGCCACTTTCTGCCGCAACGCGCACTGGGACGAGATCGTCCATGAAAGCGGCCTCAGCCGCAACGCGATTGAGGGTGCCGCGCGGGTCTACGCCAAGGCGGAGCGGGTGATCGCGGTCTATGGCATGGGGATCACCCAGCACCGCTACGGCATGGACAGCCTGTACATGCTCATCAACTTCCTGCTGCTGCGCGGCAACATCGGCCGCGAGGGGGCGGGACCGGGGCCGGTGCGCGGGCACAGCAACGTGCAGGGCCAGCGTACCGTCGGCATCACCGAGAAGACCGAACTGGCGCCGGTCGAGCGGCTGAAGGAACTGTTCGAGTTCGAACCGCCGACCGAAAAGGGCTGGGACACGGTGGAGGCGTGCCGCGAGATCATCGCCGGCACCGCGCAGGGCTTCGTCCAGCTCGGCGGCAACTTCCTGCGTGCGACACCCGAACATGCCGCGATGAAGAAGGCATGGGCCAATCTGCCGATCACCGTCCACATCGCCACCAAGTTGAACAAGAGCCATCTGGTACCGGGCAAGCAATCCTATATCCTCCCCTGTCTGGGCCGGATGGAGCAGGACATGCAGGCGAGCGGCCGGCAGGCGGTGTCGATGGAGGATTCGTTCAGCCATATCTACGGATCGGTCGGCAAGGCGACTCCGGCGGCCGAAACGCTGCTGTCCGAACCGGCGATCGTCGCCGGCATCGCCAAGGCGGTGCTGCCGCCCAATCCCAATGTCGACTGGGACGCATGGGTCGGCGACTATGGCCTCGTCCGCCATGCGATCGAGAATGTCTATCCTGACAAGTTCGCCAACTACAATGAACGCCTGTTCGAGCCGGGCGGTTTCTGGAAGGGCAATCCCGCCGCGCATCGCGAATGGCAGACGGAAAGCGGCAAGGCGGAGTTCAACGTACCGCGCGCCCTCAACTCCAGTGGCTTCGCGGAAAAGGACGGGCGGTTCCGGCTGGTGACGTTGCGCTCGAACGACCAGTTCAACACGACCATCTATGGCTATGACGACCGTTTCCGCGGCATCAAGGGCACGCGGATGGTGGTGATGATGAACCGTGCCGATATCCTGCGGCTGGGTCGCAACGACGGTGATACGATCGCGCTGGAAAGCGATGCCGATGACGGGGTCGACCGCGTCGTGGATGGCCTGCGCATCGTCGAATACAACATCCCCGAAGGAACGATCGCCGGCTATTATCCCGAACTCAATTACCTGATCCCGCTCGAACACCACGCTCTGGAAAGCCACGTGCCGGCGGCCAAGTCGGTGCCGGTGCGCATCCGGACATGAGCCGGCTGCTCGGCGCGGTCCTGGCGGGCGGACTGTCGTCGCGCTTCGGGTCTGACAAGGCGCAGGCGATGTTGGGCGGGCAATCGCTGATCGATCATGCCATGGCCACGCTCCGCCGCCATGCCGATGACGTGATCGTCGTCGGCACGCGCGCGGGCGGACTGCCCGACTTGCCGCGAGAGGGACTGGGGCCGCTGGGCGGGATCGCCGCGGCACTCGATCATGCCGCCTCCCACGGGTTCCGGTGCGTGCTGACGATCGGCTGCGACATGCCGCGCCTTCCCGACGCGCTGATCCCCGCCCTTCTCGAACGCGGCCCCGCCTATTGCGAGGATGCGCCGGTCCTGGGGCACTGGTCGGCAGCACTGGGGGCGCATCTGCTGTCGCATATCGAGATAGCGCCCAATCGATCGGTACGCGGCTGGGCGCGCAGCGTCGGCGCGTTGCCGATCGCGTCGCCCTCCCCTTTGGCCAACGTCAATACGGTCGAGGACCTGATGGCGTTGTGACTGGCGGCCGGACGCGCGCCGTCACCCTGCTGAGGCCGGACGGGACGACGGCAAGCGAGCGAACGATCGCGGTGGAGGTGCCGGTCTCTATCGAGGTCGACGGTTTCGGCTATGCCGTGATGATGATGACGCCGGTCGATCTGGCCGCGTTCGCGACCGGTTTCATGCTGACCGAACGGCTGGCAGACGACGCCGCGGACGTGATCGATATCGACCCCTTCGAGACGGCCGATGGCTGGATCGTCCGCATCACGCTGGCCGAGCGTTGCCGGGGTCGCATCCATGACCGCGTTCGCCACCGTACCAGCGACACCAGCTGCGGGCTGTGCGGGATCGCCGGGCTGGAACAGCTCCGCCGCCCTGCTCCCGTCGCTCCGCCGCCGCGGACCACGACCGCCGCCCTGTTCACGGCGTTGGCGAACGTTCGCGATCATCAGCCGCTGAACGCCGCGACCGGCGCCACCCATGCCGCGGTGGCCTGCGACACCGAGGGACGGATCGTGGCGGCCTATGAGGATGTCGGACGCCACAATGCGCTCGACAAGCTGGTCGGCGGATTGGCAGGGGCTGCGATCGAGGGGTTTATCCTCGTCACCTCACGGATCAGTTTCGAGATGGTCGACAAGGCACTGATCGCAGGCGCGCCGCTGCTGGTCGGGGTATCCGCCCCGACGACGCTGGCGATCGAGCATGCGGAGGCCCACGGCCTGACCCTGATCGCCCTCGCCCGTGGCGACGCGATGCTGGTGGTCAACGATCCGTGGAACAGGTTCGCGAGTGGTAGCGAGGAACGGCGACCACGGGGGTCGACCGGCTAGGCCGCATCGATATTCAGGATTCCCAAAGGGTGTAAAGGCTGATTGATGGGCATCCGTGTGGAAGCGCGGAGCGGGCAATGGGGATCAAGCGGTACCAGTTGAGCAAGGCGCAACGGTCACGGATTGCGTTGCTGGTTCCTCCACTTCACGGCTTCGTCCATCTCGCCGCCGCCATGATCTGGCTACGCTGAATGTCGATCGGACCTAGATGCGCAGCGACGGACTATCGCCGAAAGCGAGGCTGGATGGGCACGAACTGTGTTCGTGGCCCATGGCCAAGCCATGCCCGGCATCGCCGCCGCGTGCCGGGCGAGCGCCGACTACTTCCGCAAGCACGACCCGCTACGGATGGCGGTGAAGCATCTGACATTCGAGGAAGAGAAGCTGCGGGGCGGGTTCCCCAATCAATGCGGCCGAGGATATGGTCAGCGTCGACATGCCTGAGCTACGCATCGTAGACGAAGAGCTATGGCAGGCCGCGCAAGATACGGCCGAAGCTCGCACGATGCTTCCCCTCGGCGATCACAATCGCCCCCGGCATTTGCTCAGCGGGCTTAGCACCTGCGGCCGATCGATGATCGTGATCGGCCGAGCCGGCTGCACGGGTCATCGCAAAAAGGGTACCTGCAACGTTGGGCGGACGATCCAACGGGCTGAGCGGGAAAAGCCTGTCCTCGTATATTGCTGGCAGGATTGGCGCTGATGTGATGCGCTGATCCCGTGATGGGCTGGGTCATGACCCAGCCCATCACGGGAGCGGGTGGATCGTGCCTGTCCTTGGTCACCGAGA
>Ga0265797_10000194_pt1 | contig 119461 bp, 88 predicted proteins | sample P2T30metagenome_FD_192433 | JGI IMG/M metagenome (GOLD analysis project Ga0265797, IMG submission 192433) | Plant litter microbial communities from East Loma Ridge, Irvine, California - P2 T30 | ecosystem: Environmental > Terrestrial > Plant litter > Unclassified | place: USA: California... | reverse complement strand
GAAGCAATTGCGGTTTCGGCCGCCAGCAAGCGGGTGACCGAGATGGAAAGCGTGCTGGGCGTGGCCCTGATGGAGCGCACCGCGCGCGGCATGACCTTGACCCCGGCCGGCGAATCGCTGCTGACGCATGCGCGCCGCATCCTGCTGAGCGTCGACAAGATCGGCCAGGAACTCGCCGAGCACGCCCAGGGCTTGCGCGGCTACGTGCGCATGGTGGCCAATCTGTCGGCTATCGTCGAATTTCTGCCCGAAGACCTGCGCGGCTTTCTCAACCTGCACGAGCAGATCAGGCTCGACCTCGAAGAACGGCCCAGCGGCGACGTCGTCAAGGGCGTCGAGGATGGTTTCGCGGATATCGGCATCTGCTCAGGCGACACCGATACCCGCGCGCTGCACAGCTTTCTTTACCGGCGCGACCGCATCGTGCTGGTCATGCGCCACGACCACGCGCTTGCGGCGCGCCCCCGCGTGCCATTCGCCGACACGCTCGACTTCGACCACGTGGGCCTGCATGCGGACAGCTCGATCAACAAGCGCATGCACCTGGCGTCACGTGACGCCGGCCGGCCATTGAAAACCCGTATCCACGTGCCCGGTTTCGACGCCGTGTGCCGCATGGCGCAGGTGGGGATGGGCCTGGGCGTGATTCCTCACGAAGTGTTTCTCGCCATCGGCCAGCCCCTCGGCCTGGTTGCCGTCGAGATCGACGAACCTTGGGCGCAGCGCGAGCTGCGCATCGTCGTGCGCGAAGAGAAGGGGCTCTCGCCGGTGACGCGCGCGCTGCTTGCGCATCTCGGGGCCGCCGAAGACCGCGCAGGCGTCATGACGAGCGTTCGCGGTTGACGAACGCCCGTTGAAAAGAAACGGTTGGACGGGCAGGGCCCGTTGTCTCTATGCTGGGTCGACAGGTCACAACAATCGACGAGATCCAGCATGAACCTAGCCAACACCATCCCCGACGGCGCCTTGCGCGGCGTGCGCGTTATCGAAATGGGGCAACTGATCGCCGGCCCGTTCGCCGGCAAGACACTTGGCGAATTCGGCGCCGACGTCATCAAGATCGAAGCCCCCGGCAGCGGCGACCCGCTGCGCAACTGGCGCATGATCAAGGACGGCACGTCAGTCTGGTGGCAAGTCCAGTCGCGCAACAAGCGCTCGATCGCGCTCGACCTGCGCAGCAGCGAAGGCCAGGACATCGCGCGCAAGCTGATCGCCGAAGCCGATGTGCTGATCGAAAATTTCCGGCCCGGCACGCTCGAAGGCTGGGGCATGGGCTGGGACGAACTGTCCGCCATCAATCCGGGCCTGGTCATGCTGCGCATCTCGGGCTATGGCCAGACCGGTCCGTACCGCGACTTGCCCGGCTTTGGCGCGATCGGCGAAGCGATGGGCGGCCTGCGCCACCTGACTGGCGAACCAGAGCGTGTGCCGGTGCGTTGTGGCGTATCGATCGGCGACACGCTGGCCGCGCTGCACGGCACGATCGGCGTGCTCACCGCGCTGTACCACCGCAAGGTCAACGGCGGCAAAGGACAGGTGATCGACGTCGCCCTGCATGAGGCCGTGTTCAACGTGATGGAAAGCCTGCTGCCCGAATACAGCGCCTTTGGCGCCGTGCGCGAAGCGGCCGGCAGCGCGCTGCCCGGCATCGCGCCATCGAACGCGTACCGCTGCAACGATGGCTATGTACTCATCGCGGGCAATGGCGACAGTATCTTCAAGCGCCTGATGGCCGTGATCGGGCGCGACGATCTTGCTCAAGACCCGGCGCTGGCCGATAACGCCGGGCGCGTCGTGCGCGTGGCCGAGATCGATGCCGCCATCGGCGTCTGGACGGCGACGCGCCCGATCGCCGAAGTGCTGGCCTTGCTGGGCGGTGCACGCGTCCCGGCCGGCAAGGTGTACACGGCCAAGGACATCGCGGACGATCCGCATTACCGGGCCCGCGACATGATCCTGGCGCAGTCCACGCGCGACGGCTACGACATCGAGGTGCCGGGCGTCGTGCCCAAACTGCTCGGCACGCCAGGCACGGTGCGCACATCCGCGCCCGGCCTCGGCGACGACACCGATGGCGTGCTGCGCGAGCTTGGCATGAACGATGCCGACATCGCCGCCCTGCGCGAGAAAGGCGTGGTCGCATGAATAGCGTGAATAGCATGAATACCTGGAACGGCGCCGGCCGCCGCATCCACATGCAAGAGGTCGGCACGCGCGACGGCTTGCAGGCCGAGTCCGTCTTCGTGCCGACCCTGGAAAAGATTGCACTGGTCAACAGCCTGTCGTGCGCCGGTATGGCCAAGATCGAGGTGACCGCCTTCGTCTCGCCCAGGGCCATCCCCGCGCTGGCCGATGCGCAGGCCGTCATGCTCGGCATCGAGCGCATCCCGGGCGTGATCTACAGCGCGCTGGTGCCGAACGTGCGCGGCGCCGAGCGCGCCATCGAAAGCCGGACCGACGAACTGAACCTGGTGATGTCGGCCAGCGACACGCACAACCTGGCCAATCTGCGCATGACGCAGGCGCAATCGTTCCACGGCTTGCGCGAAGTGGCGGCGCTGGCGCGGCAAGCGTCGCTGGCCGTCAATATTTCGCTGTCGTGTTCGTTCGGCTGCCCGATGGAAGGCGATGTGCCGGAAGACACCGTGCTGGCCTGGTGCGCGCGCTTCATCGACGAGGCGGGCGCCGGCGGGATCACCTTGTGCGACACCACCGGGATGGCCTACCCAAGCCAGGTGGCCTCGCTCACACGGCGCTTTCGCGCCGCCTGGCCCGGCACCGAACTGAGCCTGCACTTCCACAATACGCGCGGCATGGGGCTGGCCAATGTGCTGGCCGGGATCGATGCCGGCGCCGACCGTTTCGATGCCTCGCTCGGCGGCATCGGTGGCTGTCCGTACGCGCCCGGCGCGTCAGGCAACGTCTGCACTGAAGAAGTGGTGCATGCGCTGGAGCTGATGGGCTACGACACCGGTGTGGATCTGGGCCGCTTGCTGGACGCATCGAGGCGCCTGCCGGAGTTGATTGGGCATGAGACACCGAGCCAGATCGTCAAGGCGGGCCGCCGGCTCGACCTGCACCGGCCACCGAAGGATATCGACATGGTCAGGGAGCGCGCGCAGGCGCGTTCGCACTGACGATATTGCAGGACTCGCAGCACACGACAATTATTTTAATAATCAGGAGACACTATGAAATCGATGCACTCGCTTCGCATCCGCACCGGACTGCTCGCCTTCGTCGCGGCAACGGCACTTGTCAGCCTCGGCGCCCAGGCGCAGGCCGCCTACCCAACCCGCGCGGTCACGCTGATGGTCTCGGCCGCGCCGGGCGGCACGACCGACCTGGCCGCGCGCATGATTTCCGATCCGCTGTCCAAGGCGCTGGGCAAACCGGTGGTGGTCGAGAACCGGCCGGGCGGGGCGGGTGCGATTGCCGCATCGGCCGTCAAGCGCGCCAAGCCGGACGGCTACACATTGCTGGTCCAGTATTCGGGCTTTCACGTCATCACGCCGCACGTGGTGAAGGCCGGCTTTGATCCGATCAAGGATTTCGCACCGGTCGCGAACCTGATCGTGGCGCCGCAGGTATTCGTCGTGCGGCCAGATCTGCCGATCAAGACGCTGCCCGAACTGGTCAGCTATGCCAAGGCGCATCTCGGCAAACTCAATTACGCGTCGTCGGGCAATGGGTCGCTCCAGCATGTGACGGGCGAAATGCTCAACGGGCTCGCCGGCACCAATATCGCCCACGTTCCCTATAAAGGCACGGGCCCGGCGATTACCGATCTGCTGGGTGGCAATGTCGAGATGACCTTCACGACGGCGCCGCCGCTGCTGGCGCATATCAAGTCCGGCAAACTGCGCGCCATTGCCGTCACGGGTAATGTCGCGTTGCCAAGCCTGCCCAACGTGCCGACCACGGCGACAATCAGGGGCTACGAAAAGCTGGACGTGAGTTCATGGTTTGCCGTGTACGCGCCGGCCAGCACGCCCAAGCCGATCATCGACAAGCTCACCGGCGAGATCAAAAAGATCATGGCGACCGACGAATTCAAGCGCAAGGCGCAGGAGCAGGGCGCTTACGCGGTCTACATGACGCCGCAGGAACTGGCTGCGCACACGGGCAAGGAGTTTCAGACATGGGGCAAGTTTGTGAAAGACGCAAAGATCATTGGCGAGTAAGGGCCCGGCGGGCGGCATCGGTCAGCGCACCCAGGCGCCGTTGGGGCACTAGGAATTAAGCACGTTCACCAAGCCCCCCAGCGGCATCGGCCGATGAAACAAGAACCCCTGCATCGTCGAACACCCATGCGCGCGCAGATAGCGCGCCTGCACCTCGGTCTCCACGCCTTCGGCCACCAGGTCGAGATTGAGCCCGCGCGAGATCGAGATAATCGCCAGCACCACCGGATAATGCCCGTCCGGGTCGCTGATCTGCTGCACGAACGACTGGTCGATCTTGATCGTCTGGATGGGAAACCGGTGCAGGTAAGCCAGCGATGAATAGCCGGTGCCGAAATCGTCGATCGCCACCGACACGCCCAACTGCCCCAGCTTCTTGAGCTGGTCGATTGCGTGCTGCGGGTTGCGGATGCAGATGTTCTCGGTGATTTCGACCGCGATCCGTCCCGGCCCGATGCCGTAGCGCTGCAAGGCGCTCTGCATCGTCTCGTAGAACCGGCTGTGATCGAGGTAATGTGGCGACAGATTGAGCGACAGCGTCAGCGCGTTCTCACCGTCGGTTCCCCAGTGCGCCATGTCGCGGCACAGCGTATCGATCATCCACTCCGAGATGGGCACGATCAGGCCGCTTTCTTCGGCAAACGGCAGAAACTCTCCGGGCATGATCAGGCCGTGCAGCGGATGATTCCAGCGGATCAGGGCCTCGGCGCCGATGATGCGGCCACTGGCGGCGTCGATCTGCGGCTGGTAATACATCTCGAGTTCGTTGCGCTCGAGCGCGCGGCGCAGATTGTGCTCGAGCGCGATGTTCTGGTGCAGCGCGTCCTGCATCGACGGATCATAGAACGCATGGCCATTCTTGCCGAGGTCCTTGACCTGGTACATGGCGATGTCGGCATTGCGCAGCAACTCGTCGATCGATTCGCCGTGTTCCGGGTAGATGGCGATGCCGATCGACGCCGAAATATGCACTTGATTGCCGCCCAGGTCGAACGGCTGCTGCAGCCGCTCGATGAACTTGTCGGCGACCACGCGCGCATCGTCGCGCGAGCGCAGTTCGGGCAGCACGATCGTGAATTCGTCGCCGCCCTGGCGCGCCAGCGTGTCGCCCTTGCGCAGGCAATCCTTCAGGCGCGCCGCCACCTGTTGCAGCAAGCCGTCGCCATGGACGTGGCCAAGGGTGTCGTTGACGAGCTTGAAGCGGTCGAGATCGATGAACATCACCGCCAGTTCGGTGCGCTTGCGCCGGGCCTGCAGCATGGCCAGGCCGAGACGGTCCTTGAACAGCACGCGGTTGGGCAGGTCGGTCAGGATGTCGTGATAGGCCTGGTGATAGATGACCGCTTCGGCGCGCTTGCGGGCGCTGACATCGCGCGCGATGCCGTAGGTGCCCACGTAGGTCGGCGTGTTCGGATCCTGCTTTTCGCGGTGCATGCCGATCGCGTTGAGCGAGATCGTCATCACCGTCGTGTCGGCGGCGCGTGCCTGGATCGGCCCGGCCCGGCACGTCACGCGCAGCTCGACGTCGCGCGAGGCGCGTTCGCCGACACGCCGTTCGTTGAACACATAGCGTGCGCGCTCGACATCGTCGGCATGGAGCAGCGTCGTGTAGTGCTGGCCGAGCAGCTCGTCGCGCTCGTAGCCCAGCATCTGGCAGGCGCGGTCATTGACATACGTGAAGCGGCCTTCGTGACCGAGCATGTAGATCATGTCGGGCGAGGCATCGACCAGGTAACGGTATTTTTTCTCGGACATCTCGAGCGCGGCAGTCATGCGGCGGTTGGTCTGCTGCAGTTCGCGCTGGCGCAGTGCGTTTTCCACCGTACGCAACAGTTCTTCGCGGGTGAACGGCTTGCGCAGATAATCGTGGGCGCCGCGCTTGAGGGCGCCGATGGCCGAATCGATGCCCACCACGCCGCTGACGACGATGACGTCGGCCTTGAGGTCGTGCAGGTTGATGAAGTCCATGACCTGGTGGCCGTCGACATCCATCATGAGCAGGTCGAGCAGCACCAGGTCGAAGCGTTGCGCTGCCAGGCAGGCCAGCGCGGCGCTGCCGGTAGCGGCGGTGCTGATCGCATAACCGCGACCTTCGAGCATTTCTTGCAACGAGGCCAGCACGCGTGGCTCGTCGTCGACCAGCAGCAGGCGGGGACGGCGCGAATGGGTGCTGTCGGATGCGCCAAGGTGGGCGGGCGACGTGCCCTGGAAGCTGCCCGGTAATGCGGTCGTTCGAAATCGATTCATCGTCATTCTGTCAGTGCCGTGCGATTTTTTATGCCTGGCGCGCTCGAGCGCGGCAGACGTTCATGTCTTGTCTTCCATATAATGCCAGCTTATCCGTGGCAATCGGGGCGTGACACTGCAATCGTGTGCGGGAATGCACGCAATTCCGATTTTTTTTTCAGGAGATGAACGTGCATGGTTCGAACAAGAGAATAATCGCGGCGCTGCTGCTGGCAGCGGCCCCGTATGGCCAGGCGGCGCAACAAGGGGCGCCCGCAGTCACACCAGCCTGTCCGGCGCAAGACATCTCGTTCTTCATTCAACGATTCGCGACCGACGAAGCGATCCAGCGTGTATTTACTGTTGTTCCGCTGACGAGCCAGCAGCTCGACCTCGATGCGCAACCCGAGCCCGAGCAGCGCACGCGTACGCTGCAGCGTGAGCAGATCACGTTTCCCGTGCTGCCGCTGGCGCAGGAACGCGCCGACGGCGATCTTACGATGCGCCTGGAAGAGGTGACGACGCTGAGCGCAAGGCTCGACCTGTTCAAGGCAGACACCGACTACCTGATCTCGTATTTCTTCAAGCTGGGCGATTGCTGGAGACTGGTTCGCATCGATAACCAGTCTCTGTGATGGCCATTATCTGAACGCGTAATTCGCGCTCGCATAAAAACGCCGGCCGCGCGGATCGGTATAACTTGGGTCATACCCTGACAAGAAGTAATACGCCTGGTTCGAGTACGGCGGGCTCTTGTCGAACAAGTTCTGTACGCCCACGCGCAGTTTCAAATGCTCGTCAAACGCATATGCGCCCGACAGATCCCACAGCGAATACTTCTTGACCCGGTTGGCCGCCACCACGCTGCCGTCGTCGATATTGATCGCTGTGTTCTGGTCTTCGTAGCCGGTGGAGAACGTGTTCTGGAGGCTGGCCGACAGCGGGCCGCGATCCCAGTCGAAGCTCACGGTGTGGCGCCAGCGCTGGACCACGCCGTCTGTCACGAAGCGGTTCAGGTTGCTCACGAAGTCATCCCCCGGCGCATTCTGGATCTTCGACGACAGCACATAAGTGCCGTTCAGGCGCCCGCCGAAGCGGCCGATGGCGGTGTCGATGCCGCGCACCGTGAGCGCCAGGTCGATGCCGCGCGCCAGTTGCGCGCCGCGGTTTTCCTTGCGCAGTTCGATGTAGTCGATCAAGCCGTCTTCGTCGCGGTACACCAGGTTGTCGTACTTTGCCAGGTTGCCCAGGATGATGTCGTCGCCGATTTCACTGATGAGATCCGTGCGCTTGATGTTCCAGTAGTCGACCGATGCGCTGACGTGCTTGCCGGCGGCGAACACGGCGCCGAGCGAGAACTGGCGGCTGCGCTCGGGTTTCAGGTTTTCGTTGCTATAGCGGCGCGTGTCCCAGTTGTCGGCGCAGTCCGAATAGTTGTTGTCGACCGTGGCGCAGTACACCGGATCGGGCAGGGTGGCCGTGCTGCTGTAGACGGTCGGGCGGTACAGCTCGGTCATCGACGGCGCGCGGAAGCCCCGGCCGGCCGAGCCGCGCAGCAGCAGGGCGGCGCTCGGGCGGTAGGTCAGGCCGATCTTCGGGCTCGCCGCGCCGCCCACGTTTTCGTAGTGATCATAGCGCGCCGACAGCTGCGCTTCCCACTGCTTCGCAAACGGCACCAGCACCTCGCCGTACAGCGCCTCCACGTCGCGGCTGTCGCTGGTGGCGCGCCCGCCTTCCGGCGCCGCGTCATTGTTGATGTTGTCGCTCAAGAGCAGGGCTGATGGCGTGAACTTGTTTTTCTCGCGCCTTGCTTCGCCGCCGATCGCCACGGCCAGTTCGCCGCCCGCCATCGGCATCAGGGCGCGCGAGAACTTGAAGTCAAGCGCGTCGAGCGTGCCGCGCGCATGGCGCACGACGTCGTCGACCTGGATGCTGTCGATCAGCGCCTGGCCCTCCGGGCTTGACGGGCCGAACGGGTTGATGCGGCCATCGGCGATCCCTTCCAGCAGTTCGTTGTACAGCACGTAGCCGTGGGTGTCGCGGTCCTTGACCGTGTTGACGCTGTGGTTGTAAGCGGCGTCGTAGTCCCAGCCGCCCACGGTGCCCGTCACGCCGGCAACAAAGCGCACGCCTTCGCTGGTGAGCGTGCTGGTGCGTTGGCCCGCTTCGTTCAGGCGCATGCGCAGTTCCAGTTCGCCCGGGAAATCGTCGTCCAGTTGCCCCAGTCCTGTCTCGGCCAGTTGCGGCACCCGCGAATAATCGATGTAGCCGGTCACGCGCGCCGACGAACCGGTGTAGTCGGTCTTCGAGCGGCTCAGCGCTACTTCGGCGTAGGCCTGGTGCGAGCCGCCCAGCTTGATCACGGCGCGGCTGAGCAGGCTGGCTTTTTCGGATTTCGGATACAGCTCGGTGTCGCCCATGTAGTTATAGGTACAGGCGTCGACGCCGCCCGTGCCATCGGGCAGGTAGACGTTGGCCGGCGGCGCGCAGCCAGGGACCGACAGGTTGATCAGGCGGTTCGTGATCGGCTGGCCGTTGATGGTAAAACCGATCTCCTGCAGGTGGTCGCGCTGGGCCGAGGTCAGGCGGATATTGGCCGGGCTGGTGTAGCCAGAGAGCAGATGGCCGAGGCGCTGCTCGACCTGCAGGCCCGGGATGAAGCTGCGCTGCGACGTGCTGAGCGGATTGGTGCGCTGGAAATCGGCCACGGCGAACACGTTGTAGCCATCGCGCTCGAGCACGCCCTTGCCGGCGCTGATGCTGGCGGTGCGCTTGCCGGCGCCGCCTTCGTCGGTTGTGCCGACATACACGTTCGCTTCCAGGCCCTGGAAATCCTTGCGCGTGATGAAGTTGATGACGCCGCCGATCGCGTCGGTGCCGTACAGCGCCGACGCGCCGTCGAGCAGCACCTCGACGCGTTCGAGGGCGGCGGCCGGGATGTTGTTCAGGTCGACCCCGCTGTCGTCGCCGGGCGAGGCGAAGTTGGCCATGCGCCGGCCGTTGAGCAGCACCAGCGTGGACGAGGTGCCGATGCCGCGCAGGTTGGCGCTGTTGAAGCCGCGCTGGTCGCCACCGACGTTGATGCTGGCGCCATCGGTCAGGCCGTTGGAGTTGGCCGAGACGCGGCCCATCAGTTCAGCGGCGGTGGTCACGCCCGTTTTTTCGATCTCGGCGCGCGAGATCGTTTGCACCGGCAGCGCGGTTTCGGATTGCACGCGGCGAATCGCCGAGCCGGTGACTTCGACCCGCGGCAGCACGTCCGGCGGCACGTCAGGCAACGTCTGCGCCGCAAGCGGCAGGCTGGTCAGGGCCGCCGCCGTCCAGGCACACGTCAACAGGACGCCGCGCACGGCGTGGGTGCCTGGTTTCAGGTTCGTATTCATCAAATCTCCGTAGTTACAACACGCGTATTGACCGATATTAAACGGGCGCTGCGTTGAGTGGATGCAACGATCGGAGACAGGAGAATGGATGTTGCAAATATGGTACGCAATGCAATGAAAAAAAACCGCCGCGTCGTTCGACGGGCGGTTTGTTTGAGCACGTGCCGGATTTAATTTCCGAACAATACCTGCGCGATAATGCCGGTGGCGATCGCTGCCAGCACATAATCGTTACCGGTCTGCACCCAATGATAGCCGCGCGGTGGCGCGCTCAGGTGACGACCGCGCCAGTCATTGACCACGTAGCGATCGTTGCGGTATTCCTTGTGCAGCTTGCCGCCGCGGCGCAGGTCGTGGCGCGGACCGCCGCCGCGCGAATCGTCTCGGCGGTAATACTGCGCGTTGTCGTTACGGTGCTTGTTACCGTGAGCGCGTGGTTCGTTCTTGCGGTCGTCGTCCCGGCGATCATGGTCGCGCCGGTCGTCATGCTGTTGCTGCGAATAGCCATTGCGGTCGCGATTGTTATCGCGATTATTATCGTGATCGCCGCGTTGTGCGAAAGCGCTGCCACTCGCGGTAAAGGTCAATGCAAGCAATGCTGCGATGAACTTGGTTTTCATTTTTATTTCTCCTGGTGGCCGATTCCTCGAATCGATGACTTCATTAGACAACAGGCCCGGCACAACAGGTGAGGCGTTCTGGTAAGCAATGCTACCAAATGTGTCCGCGCGCCTGTGGCATTTCCATCCAGCGGTGGCGGTTTGCTGGAAAGGGGTGCGTACCCTGTGATATCGTTGCAGATTCCGTAGGGTAATAGTGGTTTCCTTGCCGCTGCGAGCCGGGTGGCCACGGCTGCTCTCTGTATATCCCTGTCGTCGGGACCATAATCAGCACGATGCATTTTCCAAAACAGCTTGCGCAGCTTGCCCAACAACGGGCCCTCTCCGGCTTTGCCACCCTGACCGAACACATGCTGGCCGAGGCCGAGGCGTCGATGGCGCAAGCCGCCCGCACGAGCGCTGGCGACGAGCTGGCCGCCTTGTCGAGCGCGCGCAGCCTGGTGCGTTTCGACGGCCAGGCCCTGCGCGAGCAGATGCGCCAGCATTTCGCGCTGCTGCTCGAGCGCGCGATGCAGACCATGCATACCGACCTGCGCGCCGGCTTGCGCGCGGTACGCGCCGACGAGCTGTCGCTGATGGACGATACCGTGATGGACCGCCAGATCCTGGTCGACCGCCTGCTGGTGCGCCTGCGCGACGTTGACCAGCTCAGCCTGGGCCGCCTGAACGTGATCATCGCCCAGCTCCATGGCGTGAGCGAGGTGCGCGAACGCGAGAATCCCTTCCGCCCCTGGCTGCTCGCGCGGGCGCTGTATGAAGCCGTCAGCGCGATGGTGCGCGACGAGTTGCGCATCCGTATCCTGTTCCAGCACCTGTCCATGGCGATGGCGGCGCACCTGAACCTGTACTACGGCGCCGTGCTCGAGGTGTTCGAACAGCGCGGCGTCATCGGCCGCCTGAGCGCGCGCCCAAGCCAGCTCACAAGGGCGGAACGCGAGCGCCTGGCCTGGCAGCGGGCTGCCGAGGCGGTCGCGCAGCCGGCAGGCGCCGGTGGGGTGGCCGGCACTGCGACCGGTACTGCGACCGGTACTGCGCCCGGCGCCAGCGCCCTGCTGCCGACCTTGCGCCAGATGATGAGCGGCGCGCCGCAGGTCGCGTCGGCCTTTCCCGATATCGATGGCTTCGACGAAGCGCAGGCGTTGCGCGCGCTGGTGCGCAAGATGGGTGCGCAGGACGGCGCGGCGCGCGCACGGGCGCATGCCGCCCGTGCGGGTGCGCCGCCGGCGCGGGCCGAAACGCCCGGCCCGCAACTGCTCGAGGCGCTGCGCGGCGCCCAGCGGGCCAGCCTGGAGCGCGCCGATGAGCAATCCCCGCTGCAGCTGGCGCGCCTGATCGCCACCAATGACGTCGCGCGCAGCCTGCGCCAGCGCATCGAGCTGACGGCGCTGCTGTTCGAGTTCATGCTCGAGGACCGCCTGCTCGACGCCGGCCTACGCGCTCACGTGGGCCGCCTGTTCGTGCCCTTCGTCCGGGTCGTGCTGGCCGATGGCGCGCTGCCGGTGCAGGCTGACCATGCGGCGCGCCGGCTGGTCGATCGCATCGGCCAGGTAGTGGCGGCGCTCGACGCTGACACCGACGCCGTACTGCGCGCGGCATTGACTGCGCTCGTCGAGCGGACGGTCGACGATGTGCTGCGCCGTTTCGACGGCGACCCGGCCGTGATCGACAGCGCGCGGGCGGACCTCGACGAGGCCGTGGGCACCGCGCTGCGCGCGAGCGATGGGCGGCACGCCGCGTGCATGGCCGCCATCGACGAGGCCGGGGCTTTGCATGGCCGCGCGGCCGCGGCGCAGGCGGCTCTGGCGCCGCTCTTGACACCGCTGCGCAGCGACCCGCGCATCGAGAATTTTTTGCACACGACCTGGGCGCAGGTCATGGCGCGCGGCGCGCCGGACGAAGGGGGCCATGCAGGCCTGCTGGCCGACCTGGTCTGGAGTGCCCAGGCCAAGCTCGATGCGGGCGAACATACGGCGTTGATGCGCATGCTGCCCGGCCTGGTGAAACGACTGCGCGAAGGGATCGCGCGCCTTGGCCTGCCAGACGCGCATTCGAAGATGCTGCTCGACCAGCTGGTGGCGGTGCATATGGACGTGATGGCCAATCGCCAGGATCCGCTGGCCGGCGGGCTGGGGCTGGACGTGCTGCGTCACTACTTCGCGCCGATCGAGGAGCGCGCGGCGCTGGCACACGACACCGGCACCTGGCTGGCAGGCGCTGACCTCGCGCCGGCGCTGGCGCGGCACGGCGCCGTGGCCGCGCTGCACGCCGAGCCGCCCCAGCTGACCGCAACGCCGGAGGAAGACGCCTTGCTGGCGTCGTTCCAGCCTGGCATGGGCGTCGAATTCCTCGAAGGCGGCATCTATGTCACCGGCCGCCTGGTGGCTGTCGGCCAGGCGGGCGGCGTGTTCCTGTTTGCGGTCCCGGGCCTGGCGGCGCCGCCCGTGTACCTGCGCGCAGCGCTGCTGGCCGCGCTGCGCGATGACCAGGTGCGCGCGCTCGAATATGCGCCGCTGTTCGAGCGCGCCGTCGCCGGGCTGACGGTCAGCGCCGAGGCGCTGGCCAGCTGACGCCGGGTTCAGGGCCGGCTGTCATGCTGGACTGATCAGCGACGACACATACAACAGCAGCTTGTCTTCGCTGCGTCCCAGGTCCAGGCCCGTGAGTTCGCCGATGCGGCGCAGGCGGTAGTCGAGCGTGTTGCGGTGGATGCCCAGCACGGCTGCGGTGCCCGCGGCATTCTCGTTGTGCGCGAACCAGGCCGAGAGCGTCGCGCGCAGCATCGCGCGGCTCTTGTCGTGCGCCAGGCGCGCGATCGGCATGCGCAGCTGGTGCGCCTGCCAGCCGCTGTCCAGACCCGAGAGCAGCACGGGTAACGCCATCTCGTAATAACTGAACACCTGCTGCTGCGGATGGCGCGCGCGGCCGAGCCGGCTGGCGGTGCGCGCGCTGCCGTACGAGATGGCCGCGCCGTCGATGCCGGGCAGCGCGATCCCCATCGACAGCGTGAACGGGAGCGCGCATTCGTCGCGCACCAGTTGCGTCAGCGCTTCGAGGCGTCGCTGAGGGGTCGTCTCGAGACCCTTGCGCGCCGGCTCCCAGGCGTCGAGCAGCACCAGTTCGGACGGGCCGACGGTGGCGGTGAGGGCGTCGTCGCGGCGCGCCAGGATCCGCATCTGCAGCAGCTGCACGGCGCTGAGCGAGCCGTCCACTGACTCGGGCACGCCCTGCAGTTCGACAAGAAACACGAGGTGCATGCGTTCGACATCGATCCCCAGGCGCTGCGCCCAGCCTTCGAGTTCGGCGCGCGCGCCCGGCTCGTAGCGGATCAGGTTGAGCACGAAGGCTTCGCGGTAGCGCGAGTTGCTCTGCAACTCCTGGGTCAGCGCCGCCTGCTCGAGGATCATCTCGGCGCTCAGTCTTACCAGCTCGCCGAACTGGCGCACCTCGTCGGGCGCGCCGGACAGGCCCACCGCGCCGCAGATCTGGCCGCCCACGCACAGGGGCAGGTTGATGCCAGGCTGGGCGCCATGCAGCTTGTGCGCGGCGGCCGCATCGATTTCCATGGTCAGCTTCTTGGCCAGGGCGAGCAGGGCGCCGGCATGCAGCTCGCCGACCCGCGCCGGGTTGCCGCTGGCGAGGATCACGCCGTGCGCGTCCATCACGTTGACGTTGAACGGAATGATGCGCATGGTGCGCGCGACGATTTCCTGCGCGAGACCGGTGTCGAGGATGTGCATGGCGGTGTGTGGATGGGATGAACGCGTTTGTGATTATGCACAAGTTTGATGGTCCTGTGGCCTGCATGGTCCGGCACGCTGCACCGCTCGGTAATGAGTGGCGCCGCTGGTGTCGAACCTTGGATGCGCGTGGTTTGTGCGAATGCACTAAAAAAGGCCCGAACATGACGGCGCATATTGTGCGTGCCGCCGACGCTCGATGGCCCTGCTTTGGCTGATAATCTTGGGGATTACCAAATTAGAAACCCGGAGACAGCATGAGTATCACCGCAAGCATACCCGCCACGAGCCTGCTCGACGGCGCCTACCGCAAGGCCACGTGGCGCCTGATTCCCTTCATCTTCGTCTGCTACTTCTTCAATTACCTCGACCGCGTCAACGTCGGTTTCGCCAAGCTCGAGATGCTCGATGCGCTGCAGCTGAGCGAAACCGTATACGGCCTGGGCGCCGGCATCTTCTTCATCGGTTACGTGACGTTCGGCGTGCCGAGTAACCTCATCCTGCACAAGCTCGGCGCGCGGCGCTGGATCGCGGTGATGATGATGACCTGGGGCGCGCTGTCGGCCTGCATGCTGTTCGTGACCTCGCCGGTCGAATTCTATGTGCTGCGCTTCTTTACCGGCGTGGCCGAAGCGGGCTTCTTCCCGGGCATGGTCCTGTACTTCACCAAGTGGTTCCCGTCGCACAAGCGCGGCCAGGTGATGGCGCTGTTCATGTCGGCCATCCCTGTATCGGGCCTGATCGGCGGGCCGCTGTCGGGCTGGATGCTCAGCCACTTTTCAAGCGGCCAGGGCGGCATGGATGGCTGGCAGTGGCTGTTCCTGCTGCAGGGGATTCCGACCGTGCTGCTTGGCGCAGCGGTGCTGTTCTACCTGAACGACAGCCTGGCGAGCGCGCCGTGGCTGACGAACGACGAAAAAGCGGCGATGCAGAAGGCGCTCGACGACGACGAAGCGCAGCGCTCGAGCGGCGTGCATGCCGTCCATTCGTTCGGTGCCGTGCTGCGCGACTGGCATGTGTGGATGCTCGGCTTTATCTACTTCAGCATCCAGATGGGCGTCTACGCGATCAACTTCTGGCTGCCGTCGATCATCAAGTCGCTCGGCTTCGAGAGCGCCACCACGGTCGGCTGGCTCAGCGCCATTCCCTACCTGTTCGCCGGTGTCTTCATGGTGCTGGTGGGCCGCTCGGCCGACCGCCGGCGCGAGCGCCGCTGGCACTTGTCGGCGCCGCTCCTGATGGCGCTGGTCGGCCTGCTGCTGGCCGCGAACTTTTCAAGCAACGTGGTGCTGGTGATGATCGGCCTGAGCCTGGCCACGATGGGCGCGCTCACCGGCCTGCCGATGTTCTGGCCATTGCCGGCGGCGTTCCTGGGCAGCGCGGCTGCCGCCGCCGGCCTGGCGCTGATCAACTCGATGGGCCAGATCGCGGGCTTCCTCAGCCCGTTCCTGGTCGGCTGGATCAAGGACGCCACCGGCAGCACGGACATGGCGCTCTACATCCTGTCGACCGTGCTGTTTATCGGCGCAATGCTGGTGCTGGTGGTGCCTGCGCGCCTCGTCAATCGTTGATTGGAGAGCACCATGCATATCGTGATCGCACCCGATTCATTCAAGGAAAGCCTGTCGGCGCTCGAAGCAGCAGGCGCTATCGAGGCCGGCTTTCGCGAGATTTTTCCTGACGCCGACTACGTCAAGATCCCCGTCGCCGATGGCGGCGAAGGCACCGTCGAGGCAATGATCGCCGCCACGGGCGGGCGCCGCGTGGACCTGCGTGCCACCGGTCCGCTGGGCGCGCCCGTCGACGCCTTCTATGGCCTGACGGGCGGCGACGTCATCGCCGTGATCGAAATGGCTGCAGCCAGCGGTCTCGAACTGGTCGCACCGGGCGAGCGCGATCCGCTGCGCGCCACCAGCCGCGGCACGGGAGAACTGATCCTCGCCGCGCTCGACGCCGGCGCGCGCCGCTTCATCCTCGGCGTGGGCGGCAGCGCCACCAACGACGGCGGCGCCGGCATGCTGCAAGCGCTGGGCGTACGCCTGTTTGACGCGCACGATGCGCCACTGGCGGCGGGCGGCGCGGCGCTGGCGCAGCTGGCGCGCATCGATGTCGGGCAGCTCGATCCGCGCGTGCTCGAATCGGTGTTCGAGGTAGCCTGCGACGTGAGTAATCCGCTGGTCGGCCCGACCGGCGCCTCGGCCATCTTCGGCCCGCAAAAGGGCGCCACGCCGGCGATGGTCGAGCAGCTTGACGCCAACCTGCGCCACTACGCCGCCGTCATCGCACGCGACCTGGGCCAGGACGTGGCCGCCGTCCCGGGCGCCGGCGCCGGCGGCGGCATCGCTGCCGCAATGCTGGTGTTCCTGAGGGGCCGCCTGCGCCCGGGCAGCGAGATTGTCGCTGACGCCGTGGGCCTCGATGCTGCGGTCGCCGAAGCTGACCTCGTGATCACGGGAGAGGGCCGCATCGACAGCCAGACCGTCAACGGCAAGACCCCGATCGGCGTGGCCCGCGTGGCCGCGCGCCACGGCAAACCGGTGATCGCCATCGGCGGCTGCCTGGGCCAGGACGCCAGCGCCGTCCACGCCCACGGCATCGACGCCACCTTCAGCACGATCATGAAGGCCAGCACCGTCGCCGAAGCGCTGGCCGACGCCGAATTCAACCTGCGCAGCACCGCCCGCAACGTCGCCGCCACGCTCAAGCTAGGCATAAAGCTCGGCAACCCAATACCCGCTTCCAATTAGGGTCAGAGTCGAATTATTGAGCAATTGCCCAAAATTTCCTACAATTAGGGTCAGTGTCGAATTATTGAGCAATTGCTCGGCATCGTGAACAATGAGGGTCGGAGTCGACTTGTCAGGCAATTCCCAGAAGTTGTCAAACAATTCGACTCTGACCCTAATTGTAAGGTTTGGGCTGAGCCTGCTTCACAATTAGGGTCAGAGTCGAATTGTTGAGCAATTGATTCGCATGTCGATGCGACCGAAGCTGCTGCAACGGCGCGCGCCTAGCGACCGATCCAGGCCGCGCCCGGCCAGGCGCCACTGAGAACCATCTCTTTCATCAGGCCGACCAGCTCCGGCGCGGCCGCTACGCTCACGGGCGACGCGCGGCGCGTGGCGGCGCGCGCCAGCACGATGCGGCGCGACAGGTCGGGCGTGCCTACCGGCGCCGCCGACAGCGTCCCGTCGCGCAGTTCGTCGAGAATCGCGGAACTGGGCAGGATGCTGTAGCCGAAGCCTTTCGTCACCAGCGACTTTTGCAGGTCGAGCGCATTGGTCTCGGCCACCACATCGACGCTGATGCCGGCCACCGCCAGCGCGTGCTCGATGATGCTGCGCAGGCCGTGCGGCGCATTCGGCAGGATCATCGGGCGATCGCGCAGCTGCTTGAGCGGGAAGGGCATCGAGGGATCGATCTCGCCCGGCGGCCCGATGACGTACAGGCGCTCGTCGAGCAGGGCCTCGACCTGCAGGCCCTGCGACGCGCGCGTGTCGTACAGCAGCGCAAGTTCGACTTCGCCGGCCTCGAGCCACTGCACCACATTGCCCGCATAACCGACATTGATCCCGACCGTGACGGCAGGGTGCTTTGCGCGCACGCGCGCCACCAGTTCGGTTGCCAGCAGATTGCTGGTGCTCGCCAGCAGGCCGATCATGAGGCGACCCGAGATCGCGTTGGCGGCCGGGCCGATCTCGGCGCGCGCCTTGTCCAGTTCGCGCAGCGCGCGCCGCCCGTACTCGGCTAGCGTGCGGCCGGCATCGGTCAGCACCATGCCATGGCGCTCACGCTCGAACAGGATGGCGCCGCATTCGTCCTCGAGCATGCGGATATGGCGCGACACGGCCGGCTGCACCAGGTGCAGCAGTTCGGCGGCCCTGGTGGCGCTGCCCGTTTCGGCGATGGCGATGAGCGTGCGGATCTGCTTGATGTCCATGGTGAGGGGCGGCGCGTGAATGAGCGATCAACATAAGCGATTCCTTATGACTGTGCAATACCGCTTCGTGATGCCTCGCAGGCATGCGCGCACGTGATCGTGGAATCAGTTTTTTCTATTTCTGCGCTAACTTCATTCAAATTTATGATGGGACTCATTCCACACGCGACTGGCCCGTCATGTCTGCCATCCCCCATTCCTACCTGTTCGTCCCCGGTAACCGGCCCGAGCGTTTCGCCCGTGCGGCCGCCAGCGGCGCCGGCGCCGTCATCATCGATCTCGAAGACGCCGTGCCGCCGGCCGACAAGCACGACGCGCGCACCCAGGTCGCCGCGGCGCTCGATCCATCGATGCCCGTCGTGGTGCGCGTCAACGCCGAAGACACGCCCTGGTTCGAGGCCGACCTGGCCCTGTGCCGCCACGCGGGCGTGGCTGCCATCATGCTGCCAAAAGCCGAGTCCATCGAGGGCCTTCTGCGCGTCGCACATTTGGGCCTGCCCGTGCTGCCCCTGATCGAAACCGCCTGCGGCATGGCGGCGGTGGACGCGCTGGCACAGGTGAAGGGCGTTGCGCGGCTGGCCTTCGGCTCGATCGATTTCCAGTTCGACCTGGGCATCGAGGGCGACGACCAGGAATTGCTGTATTTCCGCTCGATGCTGGTACAGGCCTCACGCGTGGCCGGCCTGGCGTCGCCCATCGATGGCGTGACCGTCGCGCTGGACGACGAGGCCCAGCTGATCGCCGACACCGTCCGCGCCCGCCGCCTCGGCTTCGGCGCCAAACTCTGTATCCATCCGCGCCAGATCGCGCAGGTCAACGCGGGCTTCCGGCCCACGGAGGAAGAGGTGGCCTGGGCCACGCGCGTGCTTGCCGCAGCCAGCCAGGCCAACGGCGCCGCCGTGGCTGTCGACGGCAAGATGGTCGACCGGCCGGTGATCCTCAAGGCCCAGCGCATCATCGACGAAGCCGCCCTTTAGAACAAGACCATCACAGGAGACAACCATGGACAAGCTGGACACTTGGCAGGGCCGCACCGAAGAGCGGCAGGACGCCATCACGGCCGCCCCCCTGGCCGCGATGGCGGCGCTGCTCGATCGCGACGATCCGGCCCCGCAACCCGGCAGCGCCGTGCCGCCGCTGTGGCACTGGCTGTACTTCCTGCCGGTGCACCGGCAATCGCAGATCGGGCCGGACGGCCATGCCCTGCGCGGCGGCTTTTTGCCGCCGGTGGACCTGCCGCGCCGCATGTGGGCCGGAGGCCGCCTGCGCTTTATCGCGCCGCTGCAGGTCGGCGAGCAGGCGCGGCGCGTGTCGACCATCGCCGACATCACGACCAAGGAAGGCCGTAGCGGCAAGCTCGTGTTCGTGCTGGTGCGCCACGTGATCGACGGTGCAGCGGGTCTGGCGATCGAAGAAGAACACGACATCGTCTACCGCGCCAATCCGCAGCCGGGCGATCCGGTACCGGCGCCGGTGGCCGCCGACACCGACCACGACTGGATCCGCGAGATCACGCCCGACCCGGTGCTGCTGTTTCGCTACTCGGCCCTGACCTTCAACGGCCACCGGATCCACTACGACCAGCCCTACGTGACGCAGGTCGAAGGCTATCCGGGCCTGATCGTGCACGGCCCGCTGATCGCGAGCCTGCTGCTCGACCTGGTGCGGCGCGAACGGCCAGATGCCGTCGTCACCGAGTTTTCCTTTCGCGCCGTGCAGCCGCTGTTCGACATCCATCGCTTCAGCGTGTGCGGACGCGTCGAGCCGGACGGCCACACCGTCACGCTGTGGGCCAAGACCCACGACGGCCAGCTGGCCATGCGCGCCCAGGCGCTGCTGGTCTGAGCCACTCACACCGATATCAGGAGACCGCCATGAACGCAGAAAACGATTTTGAAGACATCCGCGATGCGCTGCGCGCCCTGTGCGCCGAATTCCCGGCCGAGTACTTCCGCAAGGTCGACGACGAACGCGGCTACCCCGAAGAATTCGTCAACGCGCTGACGCAAGCGGGCTGGCTCGCCGCGCTGATCCCGCAGGAATACGGCGGCTCGGGCCTGGGCCTGACCGAAGCGTCGGTCATCATGGAAGAGATCAACCGCTCTGGCGGCAATGCGGGCGCCTGCCACGGCCAGATGTATAACATGGGCACGCTGCTGCGCCACGGCTCCGAAGAACAGAAGCGCCACTACCTGCCGCGCATCGCCAGCGGCGAACTGCGCCTGCAATCGATGGCCGTGACCGAGCCGACCACCGGCACCGACACCACCAAAATCAAGACCACGGCCGTGCGCAAGGGCGACCGCTACGTGATCAACGGCCAGAAGGTGTGGATCTCGCGCGTGCAGCACTCCGACCTGATGATCCTGCTGGCGCGCACCACGCCGCTGGCCGAGGTGACCAAGAAGTCAGAAGGCATGTCGATCTTCCTGGTCGATATCAAGGACGCGATGGCGCAGGGCATGGTCGTGCAGCCGATCCAGAACATGGTCAACCACGAGACCAATGAGCTGTTCTTCGAGAACCTGGAAATCCCGGCGGAGAACCTGATCGGGCAAGAAGGCAAGGGCTTCAAGTACATCCTCGATGGGCTGAACGCCGAGCGCACGCTGATCGCCGCCGAATGCATCGGCGACGGCTACTGGTTCATCGACAAGATCAGCAAGTATGTCAATGAGCGCATGGTGTTCGGCCGACCGATCGGCCAGAACCAAGGCGTGCAATTCCCCATTGCGCGCGCCTACATCAACGTCGAAGCGGCCAACCTGATGCGCTTTAAAGCGTGCGCGCTGTTCGATGCGCACAAGCCGTGCGGCGCCGAAGCCAATATGGCCAAGATGCTGGCCGCCGAAGCGTCGTGGGAAGCGGCCAACGCCTGCCTGCAGTTCCACGGGGGTTTCGGCTTCGCGTCCGAATACGATGTCGAGCGCAAGTTCCGCGAGACGCGCCTGTACCAGGTGGCGCCGATCTCGACGAACCTGATCCTGTCGTACGTCGCCGAGCACGTGCTCGGCTTGCCACGCTCGTTCTGAGGAGACGCGATCATGCAACCCCTGCGACCCCTCGAAGGCATCACCGTCGTCACGCTGGAACACGCCATTGCGGCGCCATTTTGCACGCGCCAGCTGGCCGACCTGGGCGCGCGCGTCATCAAGGTCGAGCGGCCGGGCAGCGGCGACTTCGCGCGCGGCTACGATGAACGCGTCAATGGCCTGGCGTCGCACTTCGTCTGGACCAACCGCTCGAAAGAGAGCCTCACGCTCGACGTCAAGCACGAGCAGGCCGATGCCGTTCTGGCGGGCCTGCTCGAACGCGCCGACGTGCTGGTGCAAAATCTCGCCCCGGGCGCGGCCGAACGCCTTGGCCTGTCGTACGAGGCACTGAAGGCACGCCATCCGCGCCTGGTCGTGTGCGACATTTCGGGTTATGGCGGCGACGGCCCGTACCGCGACCGCAAGGCCTACGACCTTTTGATCCAGAGCGAATCGGGCTTCCTGTCGATCACCGGCACGCCCGACGAACCGTCCAAGGCCGGCTGCTCGATCGCCGATATCGCTGCCGGCATGTATGCGTACACGAATATCCTGGCCGCGCTGCTGCAGCGGGGTCGCACGGGGGAGGGCTGCCGCATCGACGTGTCCATGTTGGAGAGCATGGCCGAGTGGATGAGTTATCCGCTGTATTACGCCTACGAGGGCGCGGCGCCGCCCGCGCGCACGGGCGCGGCCCACGCCACTATCTTCCCGTACGGCCCGTTCATGGCTGGCGACGGCAAGTCGGTCATGCTGGGCATCCAGAACGAGCGCGAATGGGCGGCCTTTTGCGCCATTGTGCTGCAGGCGCCGGAACTGGCCACCGACCCGCGCTACAACGCCAATGCGCGCCGGGTGGAAGCGCGTGAGGCGCTGGGGGCCGTGATCGTGGCGGCCTTCTCGACGCTTAGCGCGCAAGAGGTGCGCGAACGGCTGGAACTGGCCCACATCGCCAACGCCCAGGTCAACGACATGCAGGCAGTCTGGGACCATCCGCAACTGAAGGCGCGCGGGCGCTGGACCGAAGTCGACACCGCCAACGGCCGCGTGCCGGCGATGCTGCCGCCAGGTTTGCCGCACAATGTCACGCCGCGCATGGATGCGGTGCCAGCGCTGGGGCAACACACCGATGCAATCCTGGCGGAGCTGGGGTATGACGCGGCGGCGATCGCGGGGATGCACGCGCAAGGCGCGGTGTAAGGAAACCGCCAGCCCAAGAACGTCGTTCCCGCGGAGGCGGGAACCCAAGTACGAAGATTCGCCACTAACGTTTGCGTAAGTGGCGAAGCTTGCAGAAACCGCCAGCCCAAAAACGTCGTTCCCGCGGAGGCGGGAACCCAAGCGAAGATTCGCCACCAGCGTTTGCGTAAGTGGCGAAGCCTGCAACTTGGGTTCCCGCCTCCGCGGGAAGTCGTAGCCGCCAGTGGCGGGTACGACGATTTTAAAGCTGACTCAATCCGCAAAAGCCCCGTTCTTCTTGTAGATCGGCCCCCACTTGTCGATCTCGGCCTTCAGGTGCGTGCGCAAGCCTTCGGGCGTCGCCTTCGCGTCCGACACCGGCTCGGCGCCCAGTTCGGCAAAGCGCGCCTTCACGTTCGGATCATTGAGTGCCTCGCGCAGCGCCGTGCCGATGCGCGCGATCACTGGCGCCGGTGTGCCTTTCGGCGCATACATGCCGTGCCAGACATACATCTCGAACCCGGCCATGCCTTGCTCGCCCAACGTCGGGACATTGGGCAGCGACGGGATGCGCGTCTTCGTCGTCGCGCCGTACACCTTGACGCGGTTGGTCTTGATGTACGACGTGGTCTGCGTCGTCTGGTCGCATAACAGGTCGATCTGGCCGCCCAGCATATCGCTCAGCGCCGGCGCCGTGCCTTTGTACGGCACGGTCGTCAGCGGCACGCCGACCGCGCTCAGGAACAGCATGCCGCACTGGTGCGACACGGCGCCCAGGCCGGCGTGGCCCAGCGTCATGGCGTCCTTCTTCGACTTGATCATCGCGATCAGCTCGGGCAGCGTATTGGCCGGCAGGTCCTTGCGCGCCATCAGCACCATCGGCACGTCGGCCACCTGGCCGATGTACTCGAAGTCGGTCATCGGATTGAAGGCGAGCTTGCGGTACAGGGTGGTGCTGGTGGCCATGCCGTTATGGTGCAGCAGCAGGGTATAGCCGTCGGGCGCGGCGCGCGCGATGCGGCCCGCGGCGAGCGTGCCTCCGGCGCCAAGGGCGTTTTCCACGATGATCGACTGCTTGAGCGACTTGGCCATGGTCTGCCCGAGGATGCGGGCCACCACGTCGGTGGGGCCGCCAGCCGAGAAGGGCACGACCAGGGTGATGGTTTTTTCGGGGTAGTCCGCGGCCAGGACGGCGCCCGACGCCAGCATGGCGATGGCGGCCGTGACCGAGCGGCGGATGATGGAATGATTCAGCATGCTTGTCTCCTGTTATAGGCTTTTGTGCTCGAGGCTGCCCCGCGCGTGGCGTGATTTCGGATCGAACAAACAGCGCGCGAAAGCGATGCAGGCAAGTCATCATAGAATTGAATGTAATGCACAAGTAAATAACGTTTTTTGATGCCTCGATCAAAAAATAAGATAGGTGGATCAAGCAATCGATGTGCGCTCGCAGCAAACAAGCAGGTCACCTTCACCGATGTTATTGAAAATGATTCTCATTCAATATAGAATCGGGGATTGCTCAATTTAAACTTCGCATACCATGCCTTTGCCCGCCGCACTGCGTCCCTCGCTTCTCGTCATCGCGCTGTGCCAGGCGTTTCCCTTGACGGTAATGGCGCAAGAGCTCGATAAACCAGCGATGCCGGCGGTGCGCGTGACAGCCGTGCGCGCGCAGGGATTCATGCCCAATACGGTGGAGGCGGGCAGCTTTCGCGGCACCGATGTCATGGACGTGCCATCGACCGTGAATGTCATCACGCGCGAGGTGCTCGAGTTGCAGGCGGCCGCAGGGCTCTATGACGCAGTGCGCAATACGGCCGGCGTCACGCGCCAGCAAAATGGCGGCGACACCTGGGACCAGCTGGTCATCCGTGGCATCGCCGTCGAGAACCGTACCAACTACCGCCTCAACGGCTCGCTGCCGATCATGAACTTCGGCCAGGTGTCGATGGAGAACAAGGAGCGCGTCGAAGTGCTCAAGGGCGCGACCGCGCTGTATTACGGCTTCACGTCGCCGGCCGGTGTGGTCAACTTCGTCACCAAGCGCGCCGGCAGCAAGCCGCTGACCACCGTCGGCGCCAATGTCGACAGTAACGGGACGGCGCTGGCCACGCTCGACGCCGCGCGCCGCTTCGGCGCCGACGAGGCAATCGGCGTGCGCATCAACGCGGCCGGTGGCACGCTCGGCTCGCATCTCGATGGCGTCGGCAATGGCAATCGCGGGTTCATCGCCGGTGCTATCGACTGGCGCGTGAATGCGCGCGTGCGCCTGCGCGCCGACCTCGAGTACGACAAGCGCCGCGTGACCGAGCAGGCCGGCATCAACCTGCCCCCGGTCGTGGGCGGCGTGATCACGCTGCCGCGCGCGGTCGATCCGCGCCGGCTGGTCGGCCCCGACTGGGCCAGGTTCGAGACGCATTCGCGCAACGCGCAGGTGCGCGCCGACATCGCGCTGAGCGACGCGTGGGCGCTGACGCTCGAAGCGGGCCACGCCGAAACCAAGCGCGACCGCGCACTGCCGATCTTCCGCTTCAATAATGCGGCAAGTGTCGCGACCGGGGCAGGCCGCATCACCGGCAATCTGCAGCATGCCGACGTCGACTCGCGCATGCTGCGCGCCGAACTGGCCGGCCAGTTGCGCACCGGCCCCTTGACCCACGACCTGACGATCGGCCTGAGCGATACCGACAAGGGCCAGGCGCCGATCTACCAGTCGAACTACACGATCCCTGCGCAGAACCTGTATGCACCGCTGCCCGTGACGGATTTCTCGATCGGCGCGCGGCCGGCCGCGCCCACGACCGCGGCGCTCGATTCGCGCGACAAGGGCCTGTACCTGGTCGATCGCATCAGCGTCGGGGCCTGGCAATTCATCGGCGGCGTGCGCCGCGTCGACTACCGCAGCACGCAGGGCGCAAACGACTACGACGTGCGCGAGACGACGCCGATGGCAGCGCTGGTGTACCGCGTGCGTGACGATGTCTCGGTGTATGTGTCGGCCGCCGAAGGGCTGGAAGAAGGCGAGGCCGCGCCGGCCGGCAGCGCGAACGAAGGCACGCGCATGGCGCCGGGCGTGAGCACGCAGCGCGAAGTCGGGGCGCGCTGGCGCACGGCCGGCGGCCTGCTCACGCAGGCGGCGCTGTTCGACATCGAGCGGCCAGGCTACTACACCGATACCGCCAACGTCTTCACCGCCGATGGCGAGCAGCGCTATCGCGGCCTGGAACTGTCGGCACAGGGCCGCGTGCTGCGCAGCCTGTCGTGGCAAGGTTCGGTCCAGTGGCTCGATCCCACCTTCCGCAACATCAATGCGGCGTACAACGGCAAGCTGCCCGAGAACGCGGCGCGCCGCACTGCCAGCACGTTCGTGGCCTGGGACCTCGCTGCGGTGCCGGGCCTGGCGCTGACCGGCGGCGCATACTACACCGGCCGGCGGCCGGTCAATGACCTGAACCAGGCCTGGCTCGGCGGCACCACCTTGTTCAGCCTGGGCGCGCGCTACGTCGGCCAGTTCGCCGGCAAGCGCACCACGTGGCAACTCAATGTCGATAACGCGGCCGACAAGCGGTACTGGGCCGGCGCCGGCACGCGCCTGAGCGCGGGCTTGCCGCGCCTGGTCAAGCTGTCGATGAAGGTAGCGCTGTGAGCCGCTGGCGTTTGCCGTCGCTGCGCGAAGTCTGGTTCCAGCTGCACTGGTTCGTCGGGATCACGGCCGGCACGCTGCTGGCCGTGATCGGCCTGACCGGCGCCATCCTGGCGTTCGAACACGAACTGCTCGACGTGCTTAACCCGGGCGTGATGACAGTCGACGTCGAAGCGCGCCCGCGCCTGCAGCCCGAGCAACTGCTGCAGGCGGCGCAGCGCGCGCGCCCCGGCGAACGCGTGGTGAGCATCGTGCTGGAGTCGGATCCGGGCAGTACGGCGATGGTGCGCTTCGCGCCGCCGCCGGGCGAACGGCGCGGCCCGGACGTGCGCGTCGATCCGTACAGCGGCGCGGTGCTGCCTGCGCTGCGCTTCGACGCCGCATTCAACTGGGTCGAGGAACTCCACCGCTGGCTGCTGCTGCCGCGCGCGCCGGGCCGCATCGTGCTCGGCATCCTGGCGCTGTGCCTCGTCGGCCTGGCGCTCAGCGGCCTGTATCTGCGCTGGCCGAAGAAGCCGAGCGACTGGCGCACCTGGCTGACCTTCAATACCCGCCTGCGTGGCCGCTCGTTCCTGTGGGCGCTGCACGCGATTGCCGGCACCTGGGCGCTGGTGGCGTACCTGATCGTGGCCGGCACTGGCATCTACTGGAGCTTCGATGTCGTGCGCGACACGGTGCAGGGCTGGGCCGGTAACAAGCCCGCCGCCGCCGCCGCACGCACGCAGTCTCAGATGCACCCGCGAGAGCGCAAGCGCGCCGCGGCGCCAGGCGGCCCGACCTCGCTCGACCCGGCCTGGAACACCTTCCTGAAACACGCCCCGAACTGGGCCAACGCAACGATCCGCCTGCCCGACCGCGGCAGCGGCGCCTACCAGCTCACGTGGATATCGCAGGACGGTCCGCACGACCGCGCCCGCAATCGCATGTCGTTGCGTGCCAGCGACGGCGCGCTGCTCAAGGACGAGACCTACGGCGCGCAAGCGCTCGGCCAGCGCGCCCTGAGCACGATTCGCCCCCTGCACACGGGCAGCTACTTCGGCCTGCCGGGTCGGATCATCATGATGCTCGCCAGCCTGGCCTTGCTCGGCTTTGCGATCACCGGCTGGATGCTGTACCTGGGCCGGCGGCGCCAGAAACGCGCGCTGGCGCGCGAACGGGCGCTGGCGGGCGCGCCGGAAGTAGCCGGGGCAGGCGCGCCGATCCTGCTGGCGTTTGCCACGCAGGGCGGCCAGGCCGAGCAGATCGCGCTGCACAGCGCCGCCGCGCTGCGCGCCGGTGGCCGCGCGGTCGACCTGCGCGCGGTGTCGGCGCTGCAGCCGGCCGAACTGGCAGGCTACGAGCACGCACTGTTCGTGGCCGCGACCTTCGGCGAAGGCGAGGCGCCCGACGCGGCGCGGCGCTTCACGCGCGAGCTGCATGCCGCGCCGCTGGCGCTGGCCGGCTGCAATTACGCGGTGCTGGCGCTGGGCGACCGCAATTATGCGCAGTACTGCGGCTATGGCATCGCCCTCGACGAGCGCCTGGGCGCGCTCGGCGCCACGGCGCTGTTCCCGCGCATCGACGTCGACCAGGGCGACGCTGCGGCGCTCGGCCGCTGGATGCATGCGCTGGGCGACCTGGGCGCCGCCGCTGGCACGACGCTTGCCGCCAATGACGCCGCGCCGATGACCGACTGGCAGCTCGTCGAGCGCACGCTTCTGAATCCAGGCAGCCTCGGCGCGCCGCTGTATGAAATCGCGCTGCAGACGGATGCTGGAACCGAGTGGCAGGCCGGCGACCTGCTCGACGTCGCCGCGCGCCATGCGCCGGCAGCCGTCGATGCCTGGCTGGCCGCCAGCGGCCTGGATGGCGCGGTAACCGTCACCTGGCAGGGCCAGGCGCAGGCATTGTTCGAGGCGCTGGCCTGGAGCGAACTGCCAAGTGCAGAACATCCATTCGCCACGCCGCAAGAATGCGCAAATGCGCTCAAGGCCTCGGCGCCGCGCCGCTACTCCATCGCCGGCATCCCGCAGGATGGCGCATTGACGCTGCTGGTGCGCCAGCAGCGCCACGAGCAGGGCATGGGCCTGGCGTCCGGCTGGCTGACCGAGCACCTGGCTATCGGCGGGATGGTGCGTGCACGCCTGGCGACCAACGCCGGATTCCACGGCCCGCACGATGAGCGACCCTGCATCTATATCGGCAACGGCTCGGGCCTGGCCGGCTTGCGCGGCCATTTGCGCAGCCGGGTGCTGGCCGGACAGCGTCGCAACTGGCTCCTGTTCGGCGAGCGCCAGCGCGAGTTCGACAGCCTGTGCGCGCGCGAGATCGCGAAATGGCGGATCGACGGCGCGCTGCCTGAACTGGACCTGGTGTTCTCGCGCGACGCTGCGCCCGAGTATGTGCAGGACCGCCTGCGCGCCCGCGCCGACATGCTGCGGGCCTGGGTCGAGCGCGACGCGGTGATCCACGTCTGCGGCAGCCTGCAGGGCATGGCGGGGGAGGTCGATGCGGCGCTGGCGGCCATTCTGGGCGAGGCCGGGCGCGATCGCCTGCTCGACACGGGCCGCTACCGGCGCGACGTGTACTAGTCGATCCCGGCAGACCGGCGGCGCTGTGGCTATACTGGCGGCATGCATACCGAGCACCCGGCTGGCGCCGATGATTTCCTGACGATCCTGGCGGCGCGGCGTAATTACACGCTGCGTCGCCTTGTCGCGCCCGGCCCGGACGCCGCGGCCCTGCTGCGCATCGTCGAAGCGGGCGTGCATGCGCCTGACCACGGCCTGCTGCGGCCATGGCGCTTCATCCTGATCCCGCAGCACAAGCGGCATCTGCTGGGCGACGTCTTCGCCGCCGCCGTGCTGGCGCGCGATCCGGCCTGCGGCGATGAAGCGCTCGCCACGGCGCACGACAAGGCCCTGCGCGCGCCGTGTTTGCTGGTGGCCGTGCTGCGCGACGAGCCGGGCACCATCGTCCCGACGCACGAAAAACTTGTATCGCTCGGCTGCGCGATCCAGAACATGCTCGTCGCGGGCCAGTTGCTCGGCTTTGCCAGTAGCCTGGCCAGCGGCGCGGCGATGGATTTCGCCGGCATGCGCACCTTGCTGGGCCTGGCCGCGCACGAGCGAGCCATCTGCTTCATCGGCCTTGGCACGGCGTCGACCGTCAAGGCGCCGCGCCCACGACCGGATGCGACGCAATTTGTGAGCAGCCTGTAACTTGCACGCCCTTCAGTTCGAGGACGCGAGCTTGAGCCCGACGATGCCCGCCGCGATCATGCCGATGCACGCCAGCCGCGCCGGGGACGCCGATTCACCGAGCACCACGATGCCCACCAGCGCCGTGCCGACGGCGCCGATCCCGGTCCAGATGGCATAGGCGGTGCCGACCGGCAGCGTTTTCAATACATGCGCCAGCAGGCCAAAGCTGATGATCATGCCGGCCAGCGTGCCGACCGTTGGCCACAGCCGTGTGAAGCCTTCGGTGTATTTCAGGCCGATGGCCCAGCCAACTTCAAACAGTCCTGCAAGAACCAACCATAACCAGACCATAACGCCTCCCCGTTCCCGTTAAGTGAGTCGCTATAGTACGTCGAGTTGCCTGACTGGGCTAAGCGTGGCTGCCATCGAGCCTGGTGCGCGAGGCCGTGCGCGACGGCGAGCTGGTCGAGAACCCCACCGCCAATCTCACCAACGTGCTGCGCTTCTTCGTCGACATCGTGTGGACCGAAGAACGCCCGCTGGGCATCGCGGCCAATCGCTTCATCGAACTGCTGAATGCGCAGCCAAACCGAACGACCGTGCTGAAGTAGACGCGCACGCGATGGTGTCGCTTCGGCTAGAATGTTTGCCCAAGATTGGGGGGATCGTTGCACGCGCGTGCTTCGCCGCGCCGCCTCCCGCACCGCATCATCAAAAGCTATAGGAAGAACATGAGCACCGACAGTAATCTGAACGAAGCCCAGAACACCCAGCTGCGTATCGACGCGCTGGAATACCACCGCAGCCCGACGCGCGGCAAGATCGAAGTGATCGCCACCAAACCGCTGTCGAACCAGCGCGACCTGTCGCTGGCCTATTCGCCGGGCGTGGCGTACGCCTGCGAAGAAATTGCCGCCGACCCGGCCACCGCGTTCGACTACACGTCGCGCGGCAACCTGGTGGCCGTGATCACCAACGGCACCGCGGTGCTGGGCCTGGGTAATATCGGTCCGCTGGCCGCCAAGCCGGTCATGGAAGGCAAGGGCTGCCTGTTCAAGAAATTCGCCGGTGTCGACGTGTTCGACCTGGAGCTCGACGAGCTCGATCCCGATAAACTGATCGACGCCATCGCAATGCTCGAGCCGACCGTCGGCGGCATCAACCTCGAAGACATCAAGGCGCCGGAATGCTTCTACATCGAGAAGAAGCTGCGCGAGCGCATGAACATCCCGGTCTTCCACGACGACCAGCACGGCACCGCGATCATCTCGACCGCTGCGCTGCTCAATGCGATGAAAGTCGTGGGCAAGGACATCGGCCAGATCAAGCTGGTCGCATCGGGCGCCGGCGCCGCCGCAATCGCCTGCCTGGACATGATGGTCCTGCTCGGCGTGAAGCAAGAGAACATCTACGTCGTCGACTCGCGCGGCGTGATCTGGCAGGGCCGCGACGCAAACATGGAAGAGAACAAGGCGCGCTATGCGCAGGCGACCGATGCGCGCGTGCTGGCCGACGTCGTCAAGGATGCCGACGTGTTCCTGGGCTGCTCGACCGCCGGCGTGCTCACCGGCGAGATGGTCAAGACGATGGCCGCCAAGCCGGTCATCCTGGCGCTGGCCAATCCCGAGCCAGAGATCCGGCCTGAAGTGGCCAAGGCCGCGCGCCCTGACGTGATCATCGCCACCGGCCGTTCGGACTACCCGAACCAGGTCAACAACGTGCTGTGCTTCCCGTACATCTTCCGCGGCTCGCTCGATTGCGGCGCCACGCGCATCACCGATGAAATGAAGCTGGCCTGCGTAACGGCGATCGCCGAACTGGCCGAGGCCGAAGCGAGTGACGTGGTGGCGCTGGCCTACGAAGGACAAGACCTGACCTTCGGCCCTGAATACATCATCCCGAAACCGTTCGATCCGCGCCTGTTGGCCGCGATCGCACCGCGCGTGGCCGAAGCGGCCGCCGCATCGGGCGTGGCGACGCGCCCGATCACCGACATGGACGCCTACCGCGACAAGCTCGGTCAGATGATCTATCACACCGGTTTCTTCATGAAGCCAGTGTTCAACAAGGCGCGTGCCGAACTGCGCAAGGTGGCGTATGCCGAAGCGACCGAGCCGCGCGTGCTGCGCGCGGTGCAGGCCGTGGTGGACGAAGGCATCGCGCATCCGGTGCTGATCGGCGATACGGCGACGCTGCAGCGCGCCATCAAGGACGCCGGCCTGCGCCTGCAGGAAGGCACCCACTACACGGTGATCGCGGCCGAACCGGATACCACGCTGCAGGGCACGCGCCTGCTGGCGGCCGGCACGGTCGACGCGCTCATTTGCGGCATGACCGGCAGCTACGACAGCCACCTGAACCACGTGCGCAACGAAATTGGCGTGGCGCCGGGCGCCGAAGTGCTGGCCGCGATGAACGCGCTGGTGCTCGACAAGCTCACGCTGTTCATCACCGACACGTACGTCAACGAGCAGCCGAGCGCCCAGGAACTGGCCGCGATCACGCGCCTGGCGGCCGAAACGCTGCAGCACTTCGGCCTGGAGCCAAAGGCGGCGCTGCTGTCGCACTCGTCGCAGGGTTCGTCCGAGCGCCCGTCGGCCAAGCGCATGCGCGAAGCACGCGCGCTGCTGGCCCAGCAGGCGCCTGACCTGGCGGTCGTCGGCGAGATCCATGGCGACGCGGCGTTGTCGGAAGAAATCCGTGACCTGTACCAGATCGACGCCGGCTACTCGGGCAGTGCAAACCTGCTGGTGATGCCGTCGCTGGACGCGGCCAACATCCTGTTCAATGTGCTCAAGGTCGCAGCCGGCAAGGGCGTGACCGTGGGGCCGATCCTGCTGGGCGCGGCCAAGTCGGTGCACATCCTGAGCCCGAGCGCCACCGTGCGCCGCATCGTCAACATGACGGCGCTGGCGGCGGCGGGTGTGAAGTAATCAGGTTGCTGGGGATCGCTTTCCCCGCCAGCCAGCACATCGTTCCCGGCCTCGTCGGCCACCTTGCCGGGAACGACGGTTTTGCGTGCGTGGGGAAGGGCGAGGTCGCCTTCACGCCCCGAACTGCTCCACCAGAAAATCAACGAACGCGCGCGCCCGCGCCGATTGCCGGCGTTTGCCCGGATACACGACGAACAGGTCGGCCTCGGGCTGCGCATAGCCAGGCAGCACGATCCGCAGTCGGCCGCTCTCGACATACTTCGCCAGATCCCATTCCGAGCGCACGAGGATGCCGTGGCCATCGAGCGCCCAGCCCAGCACGATGTCGCCATCGTTGCTCGACAGCGCGCCCTGGACCTTCACCGACACATTCTTGCCCTCGTGCTCGAGGCGCCAGACGCCGTGCGCGTCGTCGTTCTGCCGATGCACGATGCAGCGGTGGTTGGCCAGGTCGGCCAGCGTCGATGGCGCGCCGTGCCGTTCGAGATAGCGCGGCGACGCGCACAGCAAACGCCGGTTCGACATGATGCGGCGCGCCACCAGGCGCTGGTCGGGCAGCTCGCCGAAGCGGATCGCCAGGTCGATCCCGCCCGCCACTAGGTCCACCGGCCGGTCGGTGACGTCGAGCTGCACTTCAACCTGCGGATAGCGCTGCGCGAAGGTCGATACCAGCGGCGCGATCGCCGTACGGCCAAAGCCAAGTGACGCATTCACCCGCAGCAGGCCGCGCGGCACGGTGCGTGTGCTCGATACGGCTTCATCCATCTCTTGCAGGTCGGCCAGGATGCGGGTGGCGTAGTGCAGATAGGTTTCGCCTTCGGGCGTCAGGCTGCTGGTGCGCGTGGTGCGATTGACAAGGCGCACGCCGAGGCGTTCTTCCAGTTGCGCCAGGCGCTTGGTGGCGGCCGGCGGGGTCAGGTCGAGCGCGCGTGCGGCGGCGCTCAGGCTGCCATGGCGGGCGAGCAGCACAAAGAATTCGAGGGTCGAGGCGAGATCGTTTTTCACTTTGGGTGAAGAATCATATAAAAGACATTCAATCATAACCGCGTTCATAGCGAATAATCTGGCGACTCGTTCAACCAGACTACAAGAGACACCGCCATGAGAATCGTCGACATCCGCGAGCAGACCGTTCCGATCAGCTCCCCGATCCGCAATGCCTACATCGATTTCAGCAAGATGACGCTGAGCGTGGTCGCCGTAGTGACCGACGTGATCCGCGACGGCAAGCCGGTGATCGGCTACGGCTTCAATTCCAACGGCCGCTATGGCCAGGGCACCCTGATGCGCGAGCGCTTCATCCCGCGCATCCTCGAGGCCGACCCGGCGTCGCTGCAGGACGACACTGGCGCGAACCTCGATCCGCACAAGATCTGGCAGGCGATGTTCACGAACGAGAAGCCGGGCGGGCACGGCGAGCGCTCGGTTGCCATCGGCACCATTGACATGGCGGTGTGGGATGCGACGGCCAAGATCGCGGGCGTGCCGCTGTTCCAGTTGCTGGCCGACCGCTACGGCAATGGCCAGCCGGAGCGCCGCGTGTTCGTGTATGCGGCCGGCGGCTACTACTATCCGGGGCAGGACCACGGCAAGCTGAAAGACGAGATGCGCAGCTATCTCGATCGCGGCTACACGGTGGTCAAGAAGAAGATCGGCGGTGACTCGCTCGACGAAGACCTGCGCCGGATCGACTCGATTTTGAGTGTCCTTGGCGATGGGCAGAAGCTGGCGGTCGATGCCAACGGGCGCTTTGACCTGGACACGGCGATCCGCTACGCCAAGGCGCTGTCGCAGTACGATCTGTTCTGGTACGAAGAAGCGGGCGACCCGCTCGACTACGAGCTGCAGGCGACGCTTCGACACTACTACAAGAACCCGATGGCCACCGGCGAGAACCTGTTCTCGATGCAGGACGCGCGCAACCTGATCCGCCACGGCGGCATGCGCGCCGATCGCGACTGGCTGCAGTTCGACTGCGCCCTGAGCTACGGCCTGGTGGAGTATCTGCGCACGCTCGATATGTTGAAGGAGCACGGCTGGTCGGCCAAGCGCTGCATCCCGCATGGCGGGCACCAGATGTCACTCAATATCGCGGCCGGCCTGGGGCTGGGCGGGAACGAATCGTATCCCGACCTGTTCCAGCCCTACGGTGGCTTCCCGGATGGCGTGAAGGTCGAGAATGGCCACATCACGATGCCGGATCTGCCGGGGATCGGCTTCGAGGGCAAGGCCGACCTGATTGCGCAGATGCGGCGCCTGACCGAGTGAGCATGCGCCCGTATCAGGTGCGCTTCGATTCGTCGAACTGCACCGGTTGCGTCGTGCCGCCCTTGCGGCGCACGACGACCGTGCCGGCCATCTTGTCGTGCCAGCCCTGCTTGCGCGGATCCCAGCCGACCCAGAAGAAGCCCAGCCCGAGCGGGATGGTGGACACGTAGTAGCCGATGTAGCGGATCACGAACTGGCCCATGCTCGGTCGTTGGCCCGTGCGCGCATCGACAATGACGGCGCCCACGGCCCGCTTGCCCGGCGTGGTCGAGATCTTGATCCACAAGGCGACGACGACGATGGCCGGGAACACGTAGTTGAAGAATGCGTGCGCCGGGCCCAGGACCAGGTCGGTGCTGCTCCAGTAGGCGCTGCCGTAGATGATGGCCAGCAGCGGCATGATGATGATCAGGAGCAGAACGGTGTCGATGAGGGACGCGCCAACGCGCGCCCAGAACCCGACGTATTCCAGTTCGGTTGATTCGTGCTGCTGCATTGCGGGTCCTTGTGAGATGTGCTGGATGGACCCTCAGGATAGCACTCGTCAACCGTGGTCCGGCCGTTATCCGTTCAGATAGCGCGTAACGGCCTCGCCCACTTCGGTGGTGTTGGCCGTGCCACCCATGTCGGGTGTGCGCGGGCCCTCGACCAGGCAGCGCTCGATGGCGCCCAGCATGGCGTCGTGCGCGGCGGTATAGTTGGCGTCGCCCTGGCCCAGGAACTCGAGCATCATCGCGCCCGACCAGATCATCGCGATCGGGTTGGCGATGTTCTTGCCGTAGATGTCCGGGGCCGAGCCATGCACCGGTTCGAACAGCGACGGGAAGGTGCGGTCGGGGTTCAGGTTGGCCGACGGCGCGATGCCGATCGTGCCGGTGCAGGCCGGGCCGAGGTCCGACAGGATGTCGCCGAACAGGTTCGAGGCCACCACCACGTCGAAGCGTTCCGGCGAGATCACGAAGCGCGCGCACAGGATGTCGATGTGGTACTTGTCCCACTTGACGTCGGCGTACTGCTCGCCCATGGCCGCCACGCGCTCGTCCCAGTAGGGCATCGAGATCGAGATGCCGTTCGACTTGGTGGCCGCGGTCAGGTGCTTTTTCGGGCGGCTCTGCGCCAGGTCGAACGCGTACTTGAGGATCCGGTCGGTGCCGTGGCGCGTGAAGACCGATTCCTGCAGCACGAATTCACGGTCGGTCCCTTCGAACATCTTGCCGCCGACGGACGAATATTCGCCTTCGGTGTTTTCGCGCACGACGTAGAAATCGATGTCGCCCGGCTTCTTGTTGGCGAGGGGGCAGGGCACGCCGGGCATCAGGCGCACGGGGCGCAGATTGACGTACTGGTCGAACTCGCGCCGGAACTTGAGCAGGGAACCCCACAGCGAAATGTGGTCGGGCACGATGTCGGGCATGCCGACCGCGCCGAAGAAGATGGCCTCGAAGCCCGCCAGTTGCTGGCGCCAGTCGTCGGGCATCATCTTGCCGTGCTTGACGTAGTAGTCGCAGTCGGCCCATTCGAAGGTGGTGAATTCGAGGTCGATGCCAAAGCGCTTCGCGGTGGCGTCGAGCGGGCGCAGGCCTTCGGGCATGACTTCCTTGCCGATGCCGTCACCGGCGATGACGGCGATCTTGTGGGTTTTCATGGATGTCTCCTCCTGGTTGGTCTGAATACGGCAAGGATAATGCAAAACGCTGTGTTTATAATGGTGCTTTTTGTTATGTCAAGGAACACGGTGCGTGAATAATCTTCTGGAGAATGCCGATTTGCGCGTATTCGTGACGGTGGCGCGCCAGGGCTCGTTTTCCGGCGCTGCGCAGGCGCTGGGGATGTCGGCGGCGTATGTCAGCAAGCGCATCGGGGTGCTCGAAGAGGCGCTGGGCGTGCGCCTGTTCCAGCGCACCACGCGTCGCATCGTGATTACCGAGGACGGCGAAGGCGCGTTCGCGCGCGCGCAGGCGATTCTCGACAGCCTGGACGACCTGATCGATGAAGCGTCCGAGCGGCGCCGCGCGCCCAGCGGCCAGCTGCGCGTGTGCAGCAGCTTCGGGTTTGGCCGCAATGTCGTCGCGCCGGCGATTGCGCGGTTGGCGCGCGCGTATCCGGCGCTGCAGATCCGCTTCGAGGTGTTCGACCGGCTGGTCGATCCGGTCGCCGAAGGATTCGATCTGGACGTGCGGATAGGCGACGAGATCGCGCCGCAGCTGATTGCGCGGCGCCTGATGGTCAATCACCGCATCCTGTGCGCGACGCCCGGGTATCTGGCGCAGCACGGCGCGCCGCGCACGCCGCAGGATCTGACGGGGCATCAGTGCCTGGTGATCAAGGAGCGCGACCACCCGTTCGGTGTGTGGCGGCTGCGCTCCAAAAACGGCGAAGAGACGGTGAAGGTGTCGGGCGCGCTGTCGACCAACCATGGCGAGATCGCGCTGCGCTGGGCGTTGGACGGCGCCGGCATCGTGCTGCGCTCGCGCTGGCATGCGCAGCCGTTGCTGGAGGCGGGGCGGCTGGTGCAGATCCTGCCTGAATATATGCAAGAGGCCAATGTGTGGGCCGTGTATCCGCAGCGGCTGGGCAATTCGGCGAAGGTACGCGCCTGCGTTGAATTCCTCGAGCGCGAGTTGGCGTCTGGCGGGGCACCGAATACGGGCACGTAGCGCGCCGCGGCTGCGCAATGGCTCCCGTTTGCGCACCAGGATAGTGCAGCGCACAAGGCATTTCCGCATTCGCGACACGCTGCGTTCGCACGGCTCGACACTGCGCCGCAACATGGGCGATAATGGCGGGCTGTAGCGTGCCGTAACTCATGTGTTTGCGTCTTTTAGCCAGACTTGGGCCGCCCGCAGTTTTCCTACCATCCGATCATCCGAGGACCATGAACTTCAGCCCTACGCTTGCCGATACCGTGTGCGCCGCCGCGCGCTGCCACTTGCCCGCTCGCGTGGTCGATCCGCTCGCGCCGACGTGCGCGTCGTGGCCTGCTGCTGCATGCGCGATGGTGTGCGCGTGAGTCAATCGGTCATGTATCCGGGCTCCCCAAGCAAGCCATCCCGCCCGCTCATCGAGGTCAAGCCGCACTCGCTGCTCGATGACGTCTACGGCATCATCGTAGGGGTGCTGTTCGTCGTGATCGGCATCGTGCTGCTGCAGGCGGCAGGGCTGCTGACTGGCGGCGTCGCCGGCATCGCACTGCTGACGTCTTATTCGACCGGCCTGTCGGTGGGCACGCTGTTCATGCTGATCAACGTCCCGTTCTTCCTGTTCGGTTACTTCTTCATGGGCGCGCGCTTCACAATCAAATCGCTGGCCGGCAGCGCGATGATCATGGGCCTTCTCAAGATCATGCCGTTCGTGCTGGTAATCGACCGCGTCCACCCGGCCGTGGCGGCATTGGGCGGCGGCACCTTCTGCGGCATGGGCATCCTGGCGCTGGCCCGCCACGGCGCCGGTGTCGGCGGCACGGGCATCGTCACGCTATGGCTGCAAAAGCAGTACAACATCAACGCCGGCCGTAGCCAGGTGATGATCGACAGCGTCATCCTGTTGCTGGCCCTGAGCCTGGTGGCACCGCACATGGTTGCCTGGTCCGCCCTGAGCGCCGTCGCGATGAGCGGCATGGTCATGGCCTGGCACCGCGCCGGCCGCTACTTCGGCAGCTAACCCCAATCAATGTCCCAACAATTAGGGTCAGAGTAGAATTATTGGGTAATAGCTTTTAGCAAACGGCGATTACCGGGCTCACATGGATGAGCTGCTAAAAATTGCACGAAAATTAGGGTCGGAGTCGAATTGTTTATCAATTGATTTTTAAAAATTGGCAAACAATTTGACTCTGACCCTAATTATTTTTCGCCCATGGTAGCGCTGTAGTGAGTCGAAAAAATTCCGCTTTTTAATTAATTTTTTAAACGAATTGATTGGCCCTGAAAGTCGACCTGAATTAATTAGGTCAGAGTCGATTTAATGAGCAATTCTTCAAAGTTGTCAAACAAATCGACTCCGACCCTACACGCTGTGACCGGTCTTGCAAATTAATTGGGGTCAGAGTCGAATTAATAAGCAATTGATTGACTGAAGTTGTCAAACGATTCGACTCTGACCCTACTTTGAATTGGGGTTTATTGGGGTGGCGGGGGTTTCTGTGGGGCGGTCAGCATGTCGCTGCCGACCATGTCGAAGATGCTCAGTTGGCCGCCCAGGCGGATGAAGAGTTCCTGGTAGAGGGCGCCAGTGGTCATATTGCCCCATTCGACGGCGCGTTTGACGAGGTAGGGCGTCGGGCTGTGCGGTTCGACGTGGGCGAGGTAGGCGGCGGCGGCGGCCAGGCAGGCGTAGGCATCGGCGCGGTCGCGGAACTGGTATGGCTCGGCATTGTCTGCCGTTGCCGCTGCCGCTGCCGGTGTGGGCGCTTGTTCCGTCGGTATGGCTGCTGGTTGTGAGGCTCGGGCTTGTTGTTCCGTGTGCAGCATCGCGAGGATGGCGTGCACCAGGTTTGCCAGCGCGTCCAGGCGCGGCGCCGCGGCGCCCAGCCGGCTGTCGAAGGTGCGTTGTACCAGGGTGATTGTTTCGTGCGCGTCTTCCAGGGCACATACGCGCTCGGCCAGCATTGCTGTCGGCGTGGCGGTCAGCGCGGCGCGGACGTTGTCGGCGGCGGCGTCGCCGTCTCGCGCGGTTTGCTCCCAGTCGGCCCAGGTGTACGTGCGACCGTCGTCCGTCATGATCAGAGGCGCCTGACGCAGCGTCGGGACCAGCTTCTGGTCCAGCCAGCGGATGATGTTAGCGCGGGCCTCGGCATCGTCGTTTTCCAGTTGCGGGTGCAGGCCACTCCAGTAACGTTCGCACAGCGTCTGCACCAGCAGCATGCATGGCGCCAGCGCGGTCACGCCGTGCTCGTGGACCTGCGCTTCGCACAACCAGGCCGCCAGTTGCAGGTCCTTGCCCTGCGTGCGCAGCGCGCCAGCGGCCAGGGTGCTGACGTGGGGCCAGTCCGAGCGCTTCGGTTGCCGCTGCCAGACCCCGCGCGGCAACGCGGATTCATCGCCCTGGCGCGCTTCGATGATGGCGCGGTAGACGCTCGTCGCGCGCGCCGGAAGGCCGGTCGGATTGGCCGGGTCCACCGGCGCCGCCAGCGCCTCGAACGCGATGCCGAGGTGGCGCAGGAAGTGGTCGTCGGCGCGCCTGGTCAGGTCGCCGCTTGGTGAAACTGGTTCAGGCATGTGGTTCTCCCGGTAAGCCGGCCCGACGGGGCACCAATCAAGGCCACACTGTAGCGCAAATGGGGCAGGCAGGGTCAGGCGCCGGCGAGCACCATCGAGCCGATACGCAGCGTGGCACGCAGGCCGGGATGGTTGTCTTCCAGCGTCAGGGTGCCGCCGTGCAGCCGCGCCACTGCCGACACCACGCTCAGGCCCAGCCCCACGCCGGGCGTACCGCGGCTGGCGTCCACCCGGTAGAAGCGCTCGATGACGCGCGTGCGTTCATGCACCGGGATGCCGGGGCCGTTATCAGCCACGACGATCTGCACCGTGTCGGCATCGATGCGCCGCGCCGAGATCGCGATCGCGCCGCGCACCGGTGCGTATTTGAGCGCGTTGTCGACCATATTGCCCAGCGCTTGCGCCAGCAGCACCGGATCGCCCACCACGTGCAGGTTGTCCGGCCCGTCAAAGCCGAGCGCGATGTCCTTCAACTCGGCCACCGGCGCATAGAATTCGGTCACCTCGGCCCCCAGCGCCGCCAGGTCGACGTCGATAAACCCGCCGCGCCGGCTGCCGCTGTCGATTTCGGCCAGTCGCAGCAGGGCGTTGAAGATGCCCATCACGCGGTCGACGTCATCGATCGCCGCATCGATTTCGACGAAGGTTTCGTCTGGCGCTGGCCGCGCCACCGATAATTCCTCGAGCCGCGCGCGCAGTTCGGACAGCGGCGTGCGCAGGTCGTGCGCGATCGCGTTCGAGACGTCCTGCACGCCCGTCACCAGGTGCTCGATCTGGTCGAGCATGCGGTTCACGGTGCGCGTCAGTTGCTGCAGCTCGTCGCCGTCGCCGGGCTCGACCAGGCGGTGCGACAGCTTGCCCTCGATGATCGAGGCCGTGGTGTCGCTGATGCCCTGCATGCGGCCCAGCAGCGCGCGCCGGATCATGATGCCGCCAAGCGCGGCGCTGAGCAGCACCGTGACCGCGCAGCCCAGCAGGCCATACGCGAACAGGCGTTCGAGCTGCTGGAAGCGATCGAGGTTGCTGGCCACGAGCAGCCGGTAGCCGTCCTCCAGGGTCACCCGCACCAGCTCCACACTGCGCGGTACATCGTCGACCAGGATCGTCACCCGGCACAGCCCATCGCGGTTCGGTACACCCTCGGGCCACTCGGGCAGGTTCCCCGCCAGCTTGGCGCCATCGGGCGCGACGAGCAGCATGATCTTGCGCACGCCGTCGTTTACGCCATGCACCTGGCTGTCGATGGCGGCGGCCAGTGCGGGCGGGCCCTGGCGGATGAACAGGTTGCTCAGGTGCTGGGCGTCGGACTTGAGCAGCTGGCTGCGCACCTCGCCGATATTGGTATGCCACGCAAACCACAGCGGCGCGGCGAACATCGCCAGCACCAGCAGCGTGACAAAGGCGTAGCCGATCGCGATCGTGCGGGCAGAAAAACTGGGCAGCCTGAGCATCGTGCGCATGCCGCTCAAGGCTGGTCGGTCAGCATGTAGCCGGCATTGCGCACCGTGCGCAGCAGGGCGGTGGGAAAGCCGGCGTCGATCTTTTGCCGCAGTTTGCTGATGTGGACATCGATGACATTGGTCTGCGGGTCGAAGTGGTAGTCCCACACGTTCTCGAGCAGCATGGTGCGCGTGACCACCTGGTTTGCATGGCGCAGCAGATAGGTCAGCAGCTTGAATTCGCGCGGCTGCAGCGCCACCGGCTTGCCGGCGCGAGTGACGCGGTGCGCCAGCATGTCGACACTCAGGTCGCCCAGCGTCATGACGGTATCCACCGCCTGGCTTTGCGAGCGGCGCAGCAGCGCGTCCAGGCGTGCCAGCAGTTCGCCGAACGCGAACGGCTTGGTCAGGTAGTCGTCGCCGCCGGCGCGCAAGCCGCGGATCCGGTCGTCCACGCCATCGAGCGCGGAGAGGATCAGGATCGGCACCCGGTTGCCCTGCTGGCGCAGCGCCTCGACGATGGCCAGGCCGTCGATCCCGCCGGGCAGCATGCGGTCCATGACGATCGCATCATACGGTTCGCTGACGGCGTAGACCATGCCGTCGCGGCCATTGTCGGCATGGTCGACCGTGTGCCCGGCTTCGCTCAGGCCTTTCTTGACGAAGCGCGCGACGCGCTCGTTGTCTTCGACGAGAAGCAGTTTCACGGGGCCCTCAATGCACCTGCGCCTGCGGCTGCGGCGTTTTCGCTGCCGCGGCGTCCGGCGTTTCATCGAAATGCGTCGGCGCCCTGGCGCGCGACGCCACGATCACGTAGAACAACGGAATCAGGAACGTGGCCAGGAACGTCGCCGTCAGCATGCCGCCGATGACACCGATACCCAGCGCATTCTGGCTGCCCGAACCTGCGCCGGACGACAATGCCAGCGGCAGCACGCCCAGGATGAATGCCATCGACGTCATGATGATCGGCCGCAGTCGCACCTTGGCCGATTCCAGCGCCGCTTCGACCAGCCCCATGCCTTCCATCTGCAGCTCGCGCGCGAATTCCACGATCAGGATCGCATTTTTGGCTGAAAGACCAATAGTGGTCAACAGCCCGACCTGGAAGAACACATCGTTTTCCATGCCGAAGGCGGTGGCGGCGGTGAGCGCACCCAGCACGCCGATCGGCACCACCATGATCACCGAGATCGGGATCGCCCAGCTTTCATACAGCGCGGCCAGGCACAGGAACACGACCAGGATCGACAGCGCGTACAGCAGCGGCGCTTGCGATCCGGCCTGCGACTCTTGCAGCGAGATGCCGCTCCATTCGAAGCCGATGCCTTCGGGGAGCTCGCCCACCAGGCGCTCCATGATCGCCATGGCCTCGCCGGTAGAAAAGCCCGGCGCCGGCTGGCCCAGGATCTCGGCCGACTCGATGCCGTTGTAGCGCGCCATCGCCGGCGAACCCCAGGCCCAGCGCGCGCTGGCGAAACTCGAAAACGGCACCATCTCGCCGGCGCCGTTGCGCGCATAGAGCAGCTTGATGTCGTCCGGGTTCATGCGGAATTGTGCATCGGCCTGCACATACACGCGCTTGATGCGGTTGTCGGTATCGAGGAAGTTGTTGATGTAGCGCGAGCCCCAGGCCGTCGAGAAGGTCTGGTCGACCTCGGTCAGGTTCACGCCCAGCGCGGCCGCCTTTTCGCGGTCGATGTCGATTTTATAGGTCGCGTTGTCGGCCTGGCCCGTGAAGCGCACGCGCTGCAGGTTCGGCTCTTTGCGCGCCAGGTCCAGCAACTGGTCGCGCGCCTTGGCCAGCGCATCGTGACCGAGGCCGCCGCGATCCTGCAACTGCAGCGAAAAGCCATTGGCCGAACCCAGGCCGCGGATCGACGGCGGCTCGACCGTGTTGATGGTGGCGCCCTGGTAATTGGCGTAGCGCGCCGTGATGCGGTTGGCCAGCGCCGACACGCCCAGGGATTCATCCTTGCGCTCGTCCCAGTTTTTCAGGCGCACGAACAGGCGGCCCTGATTCTGGCCGCGCTGCGGCTGGCTCGCGCCATTGGTCATGAAGGTTGCCTCGACCGCCGCCGACTCTTTCGTCAACAGGTACTGGCTGATCTCTTCGAGCACGCGCCCGGTCGTCTCTTGCGTGCTGCCGGCCGGCGTTTGCACCTGGACGAACATGAAGCCCTGGTCTTCTTTCGGCAGGAAGCCGCCTGGCAGGCGCATGAACAGCGCGATTACAGCGCCCACGAGCACCACGTACACGACCATCCACAGCGCGCGCCGGCCCAGGATACGGGTCACGCCGCCCAGGTAGCGGTCGCGGGTCTTGTCGAACGAGCGATTGAACCAGCCGAAGAACCCCTTCTTCTGATGGTGGTCCGGGTCGACCGGCTTGAGCATCGTCGCGCACAGGGCGGGCGTGAGCGTCAGCGCGACAAAGGCCGACAGCAGCATCGAGGCGACGACGGTGAGCGAGAATTCGCGGTAGATGGCGCCGACCGTGCCGCTCGAGAATGCCACCGGCACGAACACGGCCGACAGCACCAGGGCCACGCCGATCAGCGCGCTGGTGATCTGGCCCATGGCCTTGACCGTCGCCTCTTTCGGCGGCAAGCCGTCTTCGTGCATCACGCGCTCGACGTTTTCCACCACCACGATCGCATCGTCGACCAGGAGGCCAATGGACAGCACGAGGCCGAACATCGACAGCGTGTTGATGGTAAAGCCCAGCGCCGACATGATGCCGAAGGTCCCCAGCAGCACCACCGGCACCGTGATCGACGGGATCAGCGTGGCGCGGAAGTTTTGCAGGAACAGGTACATCACCAGGAACACCAGCACGATGCCCTCGATCAGCGTGTGGGTCACGCCCTCGATCGATGTTTCGATGAACGGCGTGACGTCGTTCGGGTACACGGTGCGCAAGCCGGGCGGGAAGAACTGGCCCAGTTCTTCCAGGCGCGCGCGCACGGCTTCGGCGGTGTCGAGCGCATTGGCGTTCGGCGCCAGCTGGATGCCCAGGCCCGAGGCCGACTTGCCGTTGTAGCGCACGTCGACGTTGTAGTTCTCGGGGCCCAGCGCCACGCGCGCGACGTCGCCGATGCGTACCGACGAGCCGTCCGGCTGGACCTTGACCAGGATGCGCTTGAACTCGTCAGGCGTGCGCAGCATGGTCGCCTGGTTGATGGTCGCGCTCAGGCTCTGTCCCTGCACGGCCGGCGTGCCGCCCAGCTGGCCGCCCGAGATCTGCACGTTCTGCGCGCGGATCGCGTCGGTCACGTCCAGCGGGGTGAGGGCATAGCTGGTCAGCTTGACCGGGTCGAGCCAGATGCGCATCGCGTACTGGGTGCCGAACAGGTTCATGCTGCCCACGCCCGGCATGCGCGAAAGCGGATCCTGGATGTTCGAGGCCACGTAGTTGGCGATGTCGAACTTGGTCATGCTGTCGTCGTCCGAGACGAACGCCGCCACCATCAGGAAGTCGGACGTCGACTTGGTCACGCGCAGGCCCGATTGCTGGACTTCGCTCGGCAGGCGCGGCACCGCCGCCTGCAGCTTGTTCTGCACCTGGACCTGGGCGATGTCGGGGTCGGTGCCAGCGGCAAAGGTCAGCGACGTCGTCGACTGGCCCGTGTCGTCACTGGTCGACTGCATGTACAGCAGGTTGTCGATCGCCGTCATCTGCTGCTCGATCACCTGGATCACCGTGTTCTGCATGGTCTCGGCCGACGCGCCGGGGAAGGTCGCCTGGATCTGCACTGACGGCGGCGAGACCGGCGGGTACTGCTCGATCGGCATCTTGAACAGCGCGATGCCCCCGACCAGCATGATCAGGAGCGAAATGACGATCGCGAAGATCGGACGGTTGATGAAATACTTTGGCATCGAGGCTTATCCCTGGCGCGCGGCCGTGGCTGGAGCAGCGGCCTGCGCCGCCGATGCCGCTGGCGCCGTGCTGGCGGGCGCGGTCGGCGCGCCGACCCGCACCACGGTGCCGGGCCGCAGCTTCTGTACGCCGCTGACGATCACGCGTTCGCCTGCCTCCAGGCCGTCGTCGACCAGCCAGAAGCCGTCGACCAGGGCGCCGGTGCGCACTGCGCGCAGCACGACCTTGTTATCGACGCCGACCACCATCACGGTGGCCGTGCCTTGCGGCGTGCGCGTCACGGCCGGCGCGGGCACGCGCATGACGGCCTGGCGCACGCCCTGGCTCACGCTGGCGCGCACGAACATGCCCGGCAACAGCAGTTTATCCGGGTTCGGGAAGCGCGCGCGCAGCGTGACCGAGCCGGTGGCCTGGTCGACCGTCACGCCGGAAAACTCGAGCGTGCCGCTGCGGCTGTAGGTGCTCCCATCTTCCAGTTGCAGGCTGACCCTGGCGGCATTGCCGCCCTCCATGCGCACGCGCCCGGCGGCGATCTCGCGCCGCAGGGCCAGGCCTTCGCTGCTCGACTGCTGCAGGTCGACGTACATCGGATCGATCTGCTGGACCGTGGTCATGAGAGTAGCAGCGCTGCCCTGCACGTACGCACCCTGGGTGACGGCTGACACGCTGCTGCGGCCGGCGATCGGCGCCGTCACGGTGGTGTAGCCGAGGTTGATGCGCGCCACTTCCAACGCCGCCCTGGCCGCAGCGACGTCGGCCGCCGCTTCGAGCTGGGCCGCCTCGGCGGTTTCGAATTCCTGCTTGCTGACCGCGTTCTCTTTCACCAGCACGCGGTTGCGCTCGAGTTGCGACGCATTGCTGGCCAGCGTGGCCTGGGCCCGTTGCAGCTCGGCTTCGGCGCTCTTGACGGCGGCGCGATATGGCGCCGGATCGATCAGGTACAGCGGCTCGCCCTTGCGCACGTCGACGCCCTCGGTGAAGCGCCGCTCCTGCACGATGCCGTCGACCCGGGCCCGCACTTCGGCCAGCAGGAACGGCGCGGTGCGACCGGGGAGGGCGATGTTCAGCGCCACGTTCGTGGTGGCCATGGTCAGTACGGCGACTTCAGGCACGGCAGGCGCGGCGGGCTTGGGGTCTTTGCCGCAGGCGGACAGCAGCGTGGCGGCCGTGATCGCGATCGCGGTTGCCAGCGCCGGGCGGCGCAGAAGGGTAATCGAGGGCATCGGTGTCGGATCCATTTGCAAGGTTGAGAGCGTATTGTTCCCTACCTTCGACTATGCCCGGCGCAGGCTTAAATGGGGGTGTTTGATTGATTAAATATCGTTAATGTTCAGGCGCTGTCACCGTTGGCTATGGATGAGCGATAGCGTTTCTGATGATCAAGATTACCACGGCCCCTGCTGGCAGGCAGTGGCCTGGGGGAGTATCCAGCCCTACCTGCCCGCGGTTTCGCCCCGCGCGAAGGCCAGCAAGTCGGCATTGACCCGGTCCTTGTGGGTATCGGTCAAACCGTGCGGCGCGCCGGCATACACGATGAAGGTGGCCTCTGGCCACAGCTGCGCCGAGGCTCGCCCGCCGACATCGATCGGCACCACCTGGTCGTCGTCGCCGTGGATGATCAGAATGGGCGCGTGGATATCGTCTGGCATGGCGGTTCCGTTCGACGTGGGAGCGGCGGCGCTGGAATGGGGCGCCACGAAATGGCCTGCATTGATGAGATGCAGGCCTTCGTCGATTGTTCCTGGTCTATTGGCAAGCAATGTCGATTCGATAAAGCCTTCCGCAAAGGTCGACTGGAATCACTCACAATTTTTCGCAGGAAGCGTTGAAGGTTTTCACAACGGCTGTGGCAGCAGTGCCACGAACCGGATCGGATTGGTCGGCTCGTGCGGAAAGTTTCATTCTTACCGGAAACTAATCACGTAAAATCGAAACCTTCTATTTTTTCTCGGTCCCCATGCTGTCGCGCACGTTATCTGTCCGGAATCTCATGTATCGGTGGCTGCCACGCGGTCTCGCAGGCTATATGGCCCTGGCGACGTCCGTCCTGTGCGCAATTCTGACGCTGGTCCTGGTCGCGCTGGTGCAGAGCCAGGCGCGCAACCATGTCCGTGACAGCATCGGCCAGAGCCTGGGCGAGCTGGCGCAGCAGGCGGCCGACAAGCTCGATCGCGGCCTGTACGAGCGCTATCGCGAGATACGGCTGCTGGCGCACCACCTGGCCGACCTGGGCCCCGGTGCATCGCCGCAAGTCCAGCGCGGCCTGCTCGACGACGCTTACCGCAGCTATGCGCATTACGGCTGGCTCGGCATCGCCGGCATCGATGGCGAGGTCAGGGTATCGGCCAAGCGCCTGCAGGAAGGGACCGACGTGGGCTCGCAGCCGTGGTTCACCAATGCCCTGATCGGCAATCACGTCGGCGACGTGCGCGGCGCCGCCATGACGGCGCGCCCGCTGCCGGCGCCTGACGGCGAAGCGCAACGCTTCGTCGACCTGGCGTTCCCGATCGATGCAGCTTACGGCAAGCGGCTCGGCGTGCTCGGCGCCTACCTGACGTGGGAATGGGCGCGCGAGATCGAGCGTTCCGTCACGGGCGGCGTGCAGGCCGGCCGCCACGTCGACGCGATGATCGTCGATGCGCGGGGCCTGGTGTTGCTTGGCCCTGCAGGCCTGCAGGGCCAGGTGATCGATATCGACAGCCTGCGGCGTGCACGTGCGCAGCGCGGCACCGGTCACGTGATGGAGCGCTGGCCCGATGGCAATCACTACGTCGTGGGATACGCGCAGACCAACGGCCATGCCGATTATCCGGGCCTGGGCTGGACCGTGCTGCTGCGCCAGGATGCCGACAATGCCTACGCGCCGGTGCGCGAGCTGGGCGGGTATGCGCTGTGGGTGGGCGTCGCACTGGCGTTGCTGTTCTCCGTCACCGGCGTGCTGGTGGCGAACTGGATCACCCGCCCGATCAAGAAATTGCAAGACTACGCCGACCGTATCCGCCTGGGCGCCGTCGCGCCGCTGCCGCCGGACGCGCGCAACTACGATGAGGTGCGCAGCCTGGCCGACGCCCTCGATTCGCTGGTGGCGGAACTCATGCGGCGCGGGCGCGAACTGGAAGAACTCAATCGCACGCTCGAGCAGCGCGTTGGCGTGCGCACCCATGAACTGGCCTCGGCGCTGGCCACCGTGCAGCAGAACGCACAGCACATCAACACGATCATCGAGACGGCGCACGACGCCTTTATCGGCGTGGACCTCGACGGCATGGTCACCGACTGGAATACGCAGGCCGAGCGCATGTTCGGCTGGCGCCGCCACGAAGCGATCGGCCGCCCGCTGGCCGAGCTGACGGTGCCGGCGCGCTACCATGATTCGCTGTACCGGGCGCTGCACGAATACCGCACCACTGGCCAGACGGGCGCGCTGAACCGTCGCGTCGAGCGCATCGTGCGCACGCGCCAGGGCCAGGAATTCTCCATCGAGATGACGGCGGGAATCGCGGGCATTGGCGAGCGCACCTTCATCTCGATCTTCCTGCACGATATCTCGCTGCGCAAACGCGTGGACCAGATGAAGAACGAACTGGTGGCCACCGTCTCGCACGAGCTGCGCACACCGCTCACCTCGATGCGCGCCTCGCTGTCTCTGCTCAAGAGCGGCGCGGCCGGCCCGGTCGAGGGCGAGGTGCAGGAACTGGTCGGCATCGCGCAGCGCCACTGCGAACGGCTCGTGCGCCTGGTGAGCGACATGCTGGACGTGGAGAAGATCGAATCGGCGCGCTTCACGGCCCATCCGAAGCCGCAACCGCTGCCGCCCGTGGTGTTCGATACGGTTGCGGCGATGCGGGTGCAGGCGCACGGCGCGCAGGTCGATGTGCGCGTGACCTGCGCGCCCGACCTCGAGCAGCTGCTGCTCGAGATCGACCGCGACCGCATCACGCAGGTGCTGATGAACCTGTTATCGAACGCGTTGAAATTCGCGCCGGCGCACGGTGCAGTCGACGTCTCGCTGATGCGGGTTGGCGCGGCGCTGCGTATCACGGTGGCCGATCGCGGTCCGGGAATCCCGGCCGACTTCCGCGACCGCATCTTCCAGCGCTTTGCGCAGGCCGATAACGGCGTCAAGAGCAAGAGCAGTTCGGGCCTCGGCTTGGCGATCAGCCGCCAGATCGTCGGCGAGCATGGTGGAGAATTGTGGTTCGAGGACCGCGCCGGCGGCGGCACCAGCTTCCACGTCGACCTGCCGCTGCAGGCCAGCGTGATGCACGCGCTGGCGCATTGAGGGCTGGAACGACGGTCGTCAGGTTAAAAGTATCTTGTATGATGGGCAGGTAGCTGCGCTACTGTTTCAACAACGCCGCCGCCGCATCGTACAGCGACTCCGGACTGAACGGCTTGACGACATACGCATCGGCGCCTGCCGCCAGGCCGGCGGCGATGTCGCTCTGCTGGCCGCAGGCCGACAGCAGCATGATCTTCATGCCGGCCAGCGCCGGATCGTCCTTGAGTTGGCGGCACAGCGCCAGCCCGGACATCCCTTCGCCGAGCCACACGTCCAGGATCAGCAGGTCGGGCTTGCATGCCGCCAGCTGGGCCAGCGCCGCCTCGGCGTTCGCGGCCTGCGCCACCTCGCCCAGTGCGCGCAGGCTCAGGCGAATCAACAAGCGCAGGTCGGCCTGGTCGTCGACCACCAGAATGCGCTGCATCAGATAGTCGCCCCGGCGTCGGCCGCCGCGTGCATCGGTAGCCACAGCGCAACCTCGGTACCGTCGCCCGGCGCCGACGCGATCTCGATCACGCCGCCATGCGCCATGACGATCTCGCGCACGATGGTCATGCCCAGGCCATTGCCCGGCACGTCGGGCAGGGCGCTTGCGCGCCAGAAGGCGTCGTACACGCGCTTCCTCTGCTCGGGCGTCATGCCCACGCCCTCGTCGCGCACACGCACCGTGGCGCCGGCCTGACCGTCGCGTTCTTGCAGCACGATGTTCACGTCGACCGCGCTGTCCTGCGCCGAATAGGACAGCGCGTTGCTCACGATATTGCCCAGCGCCTGCTGCACGCGCACGGCGTCGGCCATCACGGGCTTCAGGCCCGGCGCCAAGCGCAGCGCGATCCGTCCAGCCTGGGCGTCGTCGCCAAGCGCGCTCGTGACCTTGCCGATCATGTCGGCCAGGTCGAGCGGCGCCGGGTGCAGCTGATCCGCGCCGCCCGCTTCGATACGCGCCAGGTCGAGCATCTGGTTCACCAGGCCGATCAGGCGCGTGGCCTGGCGGTGGATGATGTCGATCAGCTCGCGGCCGGTGGCGGCATCGAATTCGCGCTTGAGCAGCAGTTCGGAAAAGCCCAGGATGCTGGCCATCGGCGTGCGCAGTTCGTGGCTGGCGGTGCGGAAGTATTCGTGGCGGCGCCGGTTCGCGGCGCGCACCCGTTCGCGCTCGGCGCGCAGGCTGGCCACGTCGCGCACGGTCGCCACCAGCTGCACATGCCCGTCGAGGGTCATCTCGGCGATCGAGATCTCGGCGGGGAAGCTGCTGCCGTCGATGCGGCGGGCGTTGCCCTCGTGGCGCAGGACGACGTGCGGGGCCATGTTGATCAGCGTGGCCGACGAATGGGTCGCAAGCTCAGTGCACGGCGCGCCGAACATCCGCTCGGCGGCCGGGTTGCACGACAGGATCTGGCCCGTGGCGTCGAGCAGCAGCACGCCGTCGGGCAGGTGTTCGAGCAGCGTGCGCAGGGTGTTGGCGCCCCTGCGTTCACGCTCGAAGGCGGCGCGCAGTTCGAGGGCGGCGATCTCGCCGGCGACCATGCCGGCCAGGTCGCGCAGCATGGCGCGTTCGGCGTCGGAAAATTCACGCGGCACCTTGTCGATGATGCACAGGGTGCCGATTCGCATGCCGTCCCCGGCGGCGATCGGCGTACCGGCGTAGAAGCGCACGGCGGCCTCGCCGCGCACCATGGGGTAGTCGGCAAAGCGCGGGTCGCTGCAGGCGTCGCGCACCACCATCACGTCGTCCTGCAGGATGGCGTGGGCGCAGAACGAAACCGAGCGCGGCGTTTCGTCCAGCGTGATGCCGATGCGCGACTTGAACCACTGGCGCTCGGTGTCGATCAGGCTGACCAGCGCAATCGGCACCTTGAACAGGTAGGTCGCCATGCGCGTGATGCGGTCGAACGCTTCGCTCGGGGTCGTGTCGAGCAGGTTCAGGTCGAGAAGCACCTGGTGGCGCCGGGCTTCGTCCTGCGGCAGGGGAGCGGGGGTGGGGCAAATCGCGTCTCGTGTCTCGTTCATATTGTGGCCGTACAGGGTCGGTCTCAGGGAGCCGGAGGGAGCGCCGATGTCACTGCGGCGCGCAGGGCCGCGAGCGGCGCCGGCTTGGTCAGATAGGGGACGTCATCGGGCAGGCCAAGGGCCAGCACGGTCGGCTTGTCCATGCCGCTGATGACCACCATCGGCATCGATGCGGTGGCCGGATTGTCGCGCAGGCTGCGGATCATCCCGAAGCCGTCCATGCCGGGCATGTGCAGGTCGCTCACCAGGATGTCGGGACGGGCCTGGCCGATGCACATCAGGGCCTCGAAGCCGTTGCTGGCCTTGCGCACCGACAGATGCATGCCCCAGGTTTCGATTTCCAGTTCATACAGGCGCAGCAGCATGGCGTCGTCGTCGACGATCAACACCGTACGCGCCGGCCCCAGCGGCAGGATCGGGCGCGCGCTGCTTGCCATGGCCGGCGTGTCGGCCAGCGCGGCGCGCCGCCCGTCGAGCAAGCGCTCGACCGAGGCATTGGTGATGCGGCGATGGCCGCCCGCCGTTTTCCACGCCTGCAGCGCGCCGTTCTCGACCCACATCTGCACCGTACGGTGCGAGACGCCGATCCGCTCGGCCGCTTGCCGGGTGGTGCAGAAGGCCGACCGGTTGCAGGCGGGCTCGGTATTTCCTTGGTTATCGGCAATTTTCATATTTACTGATTTTACCGTTTAACATTTCACTGTCAAGGCAAACTGGGGGGGTGTGCTGTTACTGATGAGCAATTGCAACACACGCCCCACAGGCGTCGTGTTTCCCCGTCATGCCGCCTTGTCGTCCGCGCTGGCCACGGGTAGATAAAGGGTGACTTCGGTGCCCACGCCGACCTCTGATTCAAGCGCAATGCGCCCGCCGTGCAGGTCGACGATCTCCTTGAGGATCGTCAGTCCGAGGCCACTGCCGGGGGCGGCCGATTCGCTGTCCACCCGGTAGAACGCGTCGAATACCTGTGCCTGTTGTTGGGGCGTCATGCCGACGCCCCGGTCGCGCACGCGGATCGCGACCATCAGGCGTTCGCCCCATTGTTCGGGCGCCGCGCTCAGCAAGATGGGTGAGTCGGGTGCGGAATACTTGATGCTGTTGCTGATGATGTTGGTCAGCGCCTGCTGCATCTTTTGCGCGTCGGCGGCCAGGGCCGGCAGGCCGGGTGCGATGTCGGTGCCGACGCGGTGCGCCTGCCCGAGGCCTTCGAGGCAGGCCAGCGTGCGGGTCATGAGTTCAGCGACCGGCACCGCGTCGATCCTGAGCTCGTCCCGCCCACCCGCTTCAATCCGCGCCAGGTCGAGCAACTGGTTGACGAGATCGACCAGTCGCCCGGATTCGCGGTGGATGATCTCGACCAGTTCGCGGCCGACGACGGGATCGAAATCGCGCTTGAGCAGCAATTCGGAAAAACCCAGCACGCTCGACATGGGCGTGCGCAGTTCGTGGGTGGCGGTGGCGAAGTGGCGCCGGCGCCGCTCGTCGGTGGCGCGGTTGCGTTCTTCGGCCGCGCGCCGCTGCGAGATGTCGCGCACTGTCACGGCGTACTTCGGCCGCGCCGCCCATGTCATGCGGCAGTAGGAAAACTCGACCGGAAAATGGCTGCCGTCCAGGCGCCGCGCCAGCGCTTCATAGCGCGCGCCTTCCTGCAGTCGGCCCGTGCGGCGCAGGCGCAGCAGGTCTTCGTCCATCAATTCGCGCAGCGGGCGGCCGGCCAGCATGGCGCCGCTGGCGCCGAACAGCGTTTCGGCAGCCTCGTTGGCAGCAACGATATTGCCCTGCGCATTGAGCATCAGGATGCCATCGGGCAGGTGGGCCACCAGCGCCTTTTCCCAGCCCTCGGGCGCGGGCCGGCCCGCCGGGCGGGCGCGTAGCTCGTCGCCGGCAATGGCGGCAAGGTCGCGCAGCGTGGCCATCTGGTCGTCGTCGAAATGGCGCACCTGGGTGTCGATCACGCACAGGGCGCCCACCCGGCTGCCGTCCGGCGCAGCCAGCGGAATGCCGGCATAGGCGCGCACATCCGGCGCGCCGGTCACGAACGGGTTGTTGGCAAAGCGCGGATCGAGCCGCGCATCGGCGATCACCAGGCCGTGTTGATGCTGGATCGTGTGGGTGCAGAACGACGTGACGCGGGTGGTTTCGTGCAAGTCGATCCCCACGCGCGACTTGAACCACTGGCGGTCGGTGTCGACCAGGGCGATGAGCGAAATCGGCACGCCCAGCAGGCGGCAGGCCAGGCGCGTGAGGCGGTCGAAGCGTTCTTCGGGCGGCGTGTCGAGCAGGGCCAGTTCGTGCAAGGCGCGTACCCGTTCCAGGTCAGATTGCAATGCAGACGCCGGGGCAACCAGGGAGTGTCGGTCGGGCTCGGGGTGCATGGTGTGGGTCCTGTTAGTCGGGCGCAGCCGCCGCGTCGATGTCGTTGAAGATTTGTTCGATCCGGGCGCGTAGTTCGGGGAAGCGCACGGGCTTGGCAAATACCGGGATGTCGTCGGGCAGCCCCATCGACGTGATCGTGGCACGATCCAGGCCGCTGATGACGATGATGGCCATGCTGCCATAGCGCGGATCGGCCCGCAGGGTTCGTACCATGCGGAAACCATCCATGCCAGGCATGTTCAGGTCGCTGATCAACAGGTCGGGCCGCGCTTCGCCGATGCGGATCAGGGCGTCAAAGCCGTCGCGCGCCTTGATCAGCTGGGCGCCCAGCCCCCAGCCCGAGATTTCCAGTTCATACAGGCGCAGCAGGGTAGCGTCGTCGTCGGCCATCACGATGCGCCGGCCGGCTTTCGCTGTCGCTGCGGCCTCTGGCGCAGCGTGACCGCCGGTGACAGCGTGATTGCGCTGTGCGACCAGGCGATGTACCGATGTGAGCAGGATACGGCGGTGGCCGCCAGCGGTTTTCCAGGCTTGCAGGACGCCGCTCTCGACCCAGAGTTGCACGGTGCGGTGCGAAACACCGAGCAGGCTCGCGGCCTCCTTGGTCGAGCAGACTTCTGCGGATGCGGGGTCGGGCGGCGCCGGCGGAGTACTGCTGTGCGATGTCATGAAATAGTTTGTACAGGTGGTTAAGAGCCTCCCAACCGGGGGGCTGTGGTCCACCGTCCCTGCGCATCTTGGTGCTGACAGCAGGTTGGAGAGATTGAACCAGGCCACCTGGATGCGTAACAATACGCATAGGCAAGTCAACAATCTATCAAATTATCACAACTTACGATAGTGAAACGCGATAACTCGTTTCTATATTGTAACTTGCAGTGATTAATTATGCCGAACTATTGCACTTTTACCGTCACTGTGACAGTCCCACTGTCGCCCGGCGCCAGCGTGCCAGTGATGCCCCACTCGACCTTGCCGTTGGCGCCCACTTCGGGCTTGGCCGCCACCGCGCAGGCCAGGCTTGAAGGCAGCGTGCCGCAGCTGCTGTCGGCATAGGTGGTAAATGCCGGCGTGGTGTCTTCGATCTTCAGTTGCGTCAGGGTGGTGGTGCCACTGTTCTGGAACGTGATGGTGTACAGGATGGTGCTGCCCGGCGTGGCGTTGGCCTTGTCGGCCGCCTTGGTCAGCTTGAAGTCGTCGCAGGTCTGGCAGATGCCTTCGACCGTGACGACGATTTCGCCCAGGCCGATGCCAAGTAGTTTGAGCAGCGGATCGGCCACGCCGCTGAGGATCGGCGCGAGCAGGGGACTGACCGTATTCTTGACCAGCGTCTTGACGAGCGGTTCGACCACGCCCTGGAGCAGGCCGAGGGCCGGCATGCTGCGGATCTGCAGATTGGTCACCAGGCTGTTGGTCGCATTGGTGATGAACGTGGTGCTCGAGGTCACGGTGCGCGTCTGCGGGAACGTGCCCGACATGGTCACGCTGGTCGAGAACGGCGCCTGGCCGCGCACAATGCTCTTGATGTCGAGCGGGATGTTCACCGAGACCAGCCCCAGCGCGGCGGCCTGGAGCGAACCGATGGTGCCGAAGTCGACGTCCGAATCGAGGATCCTGCGGGTGCGGTTGAAGAACACGGCGTCGTCGATCTTGCCGACGAAGATGTCGGACACGCCTGGCGCGACCTGCAGCGTGACGGCCTTGGTGGCGGCGCTCACCGCCGTCAGGCTGCCTTCGCCGCGCGCCACTTCCACGTACACATCGAGCTTGCCGATGGCGATCGATGCGCTCTGCAGCAGGCCCAGGCCCACCAGGGTATCGGTGACCGGCGCCAGCGACACCAGGTCAAGTTTGAGCTTGAGCCGCACTGCCGCCGAATGGAAGGTCGAGCCCGTCGGGCCGCACACGTACACCGGCTGCTCGATCACCTGCGAATACAGTTGCAGGTTGTTGACCACGCCGACCGCGCCCAGCAGGCCGCCCGAGACGCCGACCGGCTGCGGGGTGGTCAGCACGTTGCGGCGGTTGTACAGCTGGGCCAGGCCAGTGAACATGTCGAGCGCATTGATCGTGGTGGTGCCGAGCGAGCCGGTGTCGGCCGTGACCTTGAGCAGGTCGCCCAGGCGCACGGTGCCGCCCACGCCATTGAGCTGCGACGCCAGGCCGTTCAGGGCGCTGGCCACTTGCGGCTTGGCCTCGGCCTGCGCCTGCACGGCCAGCGCATTGGCGATCTGCGCCAGCGTGACGTTGGCGTTCAGAGCCTGCGCCGGCGTCGATACGCCCAGGTCGGTCTTGAGCACGTTCAGGAAGCTGAGCAAATTCAGGTTGCCGCCGGCCAGCGCGTTCCAGTCAACCGCATTGAGCGAGACGCCGGTGCCGAGCATGCCGCCCAACAGCGGGCCGAGCAGGGCGCTCTGGCTGGTATTCACGCTGGCCAGGCGCGGGCCGGCAGTGATGCAGGCGCCGGTCACGGTGCAGTCGGCCTTGGCGGGCAGGGCGCCGAGCAGGCACACGATCGCGAGCACGGCGCGCAGCCAGGCGTGGCGCAGAAGGGTCGAAAACGATTGGTAAGTCATGTCGATATCCTTGATTACTTGAGCAGGTCGCCCGAGAGGAGGCCTTGCAGGGTGTTCTCGTCGAACTTCATGCGCACGCGGAAGTACACGCCCTTGGCGGTGGCGTCGGCGCCCGCCAGGTCACGCTCCTTGAAACCGAGCAGGTTGTAGCCGGCCGAGACCCACATATTGCGTTTGAGCTGGTAGCCCGCTTCCAGGCCGGCGGCGTACTGGCGGCCGCGCGTGTCGCGGTCCATCAGCACCTGGGCGGTCGCGCCGATATCCCAGTCTTCGTTGATTTCGTGGGTCACGCGGCCGGCCACCAGGTGGCTGACGGTGCGGTTCGACAGGCCGCTCGACTGGTCCATCGCCATCTTGGCGGCGTAGCGGCCGGTCACGACCGTGTCAGGGCGCAGCTGCCAGTTGGCGTTGAACGAGACGGCGTGCACGGCGCGCTTCAGATCGGCCAGGCCGTCGTCGCGTTCGAGCTTGTACTCGTACTTGGCCAGGCCATTCACGCCGATCGATTGCAGCGCGCGGTAAGCCACGCCGGTTTGGAGCAACTCGGTCACGCGCATGGTCTTGTTGACGTTGGCGCGGGTGGCGGCCAGCGTGTTCTTTCCCAGGAAAGTCCAGCTGTCGTCGATCTTGTAGGCCAAGCCCAGGGTGGAGAGCAGGCCGTCGCTGTCGGCGCCGTGGCGCAGTTCGAGGCGGGCGTTGCCGGTCCAGGTCGGGTGGCGGCTCACTTCGATGGCGCCGGTCAGGGCGATCGCTTCGTTGTTGTTTGCGCCCGAGAGCACCTTGACGCGCTCGAAGCTGGTGTTGGCGCGCACGCCTTCGCCCAGCGTCCACAGGTTGCGCAGGCCCAGGGCCGCTTCGGCCTGGCGCTCGCCGGTGACGGTGCCCGCTGGCGAGGTGCCGCCGGCGCGGTATTCCGAGAACACGCGGCCGTCGTGCATATAGTCGGTGTCGACGCCGAACACGGTGGCGTGGCGCTGCTGGCCCTGGTTCAGTGCATAGGTGGAACCCAGGCTGCTGATCAGTTCGTGGCGGCCGTACACGCGGCTGCCGCCGGCGAAGCGGTAGTCACCACCCAGTGCCACCATGCGGCGGCCGTTGTCGTGGATATCCTGTTCGCCTTCGACGAACACGCCGGCCTGCGGCAGGCCAGGGATCTGCATGCCCAGCTTGGCGCGCACGCTGGTCAGGTCGGGCTGGGCCACGATGACCGATTGGCCGCCTTCCTCACGCGAGTGGCGCATGCCCAGTTCGGCTTGCAAGCCGTTTTCGAACGCGTAGCCGGCGAAGAGCTGGACGCCGTTGCGGGTGGCGTCGGTGGTCAGGTCGGCGGTGTGCAGTCCTTCCAGGCCCAGGCTGGTGCGCTCGGTGAAGCGGTAACGCATGCGCGCGCCGCCTTCGGTGCGGCCCTTCGGCAGGTTGGCCGATGGGTTGTCGAAGTTGGCGTCGGCGCGGCCCAGGAACAGGTGGCTCTCGAGTTTGCCGTCGGTGCGGGTGGCGTCGAAGCGCGCGGCGCGGCCCGACAGGTCGGCCTTTTCCATCTGCGCCGCTTCGACGATGAGCGTGGTCTTTTCGTCCGGCTTGACGGTGGCGTTGACGCTCACCAGGCGGGTCGGGGCGGCCGGGTTGCGGTCTTCCACGGCGCTGGCGCCGACTTCGACGTAGCGGCCGATCTGGTACTGGGCGGCGACGCCGCCGACCAGGAAGCGGGCGCCGTTCTGGTCGACTTCGTACGCCAGGCGCAGGCTGACCGGGTTCAGGTTCTCGTCCAGGCTCGGCACCGGGGCGCGCAGCAGGATGCGGCCGGTGAGTGGATCGATGTCGTAGTCGACGTAGCGCACCAGGGCGCGGCGCGACAGGATCAGGCCGGCCTGGTTACGGTCGCGCACCATGATTTCGACGCGCTCGCTGTTGATGACCATCAGGCCGCCGCCGGTGAGGAACGGGCCCGAGGTGCCGTTGGCGGCGAATTCCTCGACCATCTGGCGGGTGCTGTCGTAGCTCAGGAACGAATCGACCGTGAGGTTGCCACCGAAGTTGTCCAGTTCGGCGTGCTGGCGCAGGCCGGTCAGGTTGCGGTTGTAGGCGCCCAGGTTGCGCGCCGGGGTCACGCCTGGCGGCACGAAGTCGCCGAACATCACGTACGAACGGTTGCGCTCGGCCTTGAAGTACAGGCGGCCGGCCGACTGCGCCTCGAAGCCGCGGCGCGCATCGTCGCCATAGGTCGGGTAGAAGGCGAACGGGTTGATGTCGCGGAACATCTTCGGTTCGGTGTCCTTGTCCGAGTCGTACGACATGGTGAGCAGCGTATCGGCGCCGATCTGGCCCTTGGCGAACATGGCGGCGCGGGCGCCGGCGTTCACGGTGTCGCCGCCGGCCATGTGGCGCAGGCGGTCTTCGAAGCCGTCGAAATCGCGCAGCGGCGTGGTGTTGTTGCCACGGGTGCGGTTCAGGTTGAAGGCGCCTTCGACCACGCCGGCCGCGACCATCGGGCGCAGGGCTGGCAAGAAACGCATGCTGTTCTTGGCGCGCAGCAGGCCGCTGGTCGCCTGCAGGCGGGCTTCGCCGGCGTCCGGCGCCGTGCGCAGGGCGAATTCGGCGCTGCCGCCTTCGACGAAGACCTGGTGGCCAGGCTCGCGTGGATCGAGGTCGGGCTGTTCCCACTGGCCGGCGCTCGCCTCCAGCGTGACCGGGGTGCGCTCGGCGATCAAAACGCCATTCGCGTCTTCCAGGCGCACGGCGATCATCGCCATGTGCTGGCCGTCGGCCGGTGCCGATTCGACCAGTGGCGCCACTGACAGGCGCGCCAGCGCGCCCGGCACGACCACGTTCACGGCGCTGCTGCCGCGCTGGTTGCCGAAGCTGTCGGTTTCACGCACTTCGATCAGGCTCGCACCCGGGGTCAAGCTCACGCCGACGTATTCGCGCAGTTCCAGGCCGGTTGCCGCGACCGTGTCCTGCTTGCCGATGTGGCTGTCATCGACAACCACGCCGTTCACCAGCAGGGTGAAGCTCGAACCGGCGCCGCCCTTGACGCGGATGGTTGGCTGGGCGTGCGGCAGGACCGCGCCGTCGACCAGGCCGATGAAGCCCAGGCGGTTGGTCATCGATTCGAGATCCAGTTCGGGCGCTGCCTTGGCGGCGGCCGGGGCCGGGCCGGTCAGCACGGCGGCCGAGGCCAGCACGGCGCGCAGGCGGGCGGCGCGGGCCTTGATCGCGTCGATGAGTTCAGGGTTGCAGCCGCTCAGTGCGAAGTCGGCGCGCGCCAGTTCGCCGTCCTTGAGGTCGACGAAGCGGCTGCCTGCATCGCCCGCATTGCGGTTCGACAGCACGGCCAGGTTGCCGGCCAGCAGGGTGCTCATGTCGACTTTCGCCACGTGGGTACGCGGGGCAACGTCGGCGAAGCTGTAGCGGCCATCGGCGTCGGTCTGCGAGAAGCTGCCGTCTTCCAGGTAGATGCGCACGTCGGGAATGCCCGGCTCACCCAGGTCGCGCAGGCCGTTCACGTTGCAGTCGGCGAACACGTCGCCCAGGATATAGCCCTTGCTGCTGAACACGCCGGCTTCGACCTTGACCTTGGCGGCAGCCACCGACGAGACCAGGGCCAGCGGGGCGCCGCTGGTGGCCTGGGCGCGGTTGATGCCGTCGCCCTGCAGCGCGCCGCCGCCGATGCGCACGCGGTAGCGCAGCACGCGGTTCGACCTGGCATCGATGGCGGACAACGGGATGCGCAGCGTCGGGCCGCGGTTTTCGAAGTTGTCGGTGACCAGCGCACCGTCGATGCGCAGCGTGCCCGGCACGAAAGAGAAGCCAGCCGGCAGGCGGTCTTCGACCATCACGTCGACCAGGGCCTGGTCGGCGGTGTTGAAGACCCGCACGGTGTAGTCGAGCACGTCGCCGACTTCGACGATGGCGCGCGACGCGTTCTTTTCCAGGTACAGCACGCCCGGGATCGGGTCGAGCGGCACGTCGATGGTGACCAGGCCGGTGGCTTCGCTGACGATGAACTCACCGCCGAACGAGCCGTACAGGTTGGTGGTGCGGCCAGCCGGCAGGTCGCCGGCGGCGGTTTTCGATGGGAAGCCGTAGTTCGATGGTGGCGTCACCACCAGGCGATACAGGCTCGGCGCCACCATCGGAAACTGGTACATGCCGCCACGGTCGGTCGATACGGTGCTTGGCGCCGGCGTGACGCCATCGACGCCGAACACCCGGGCGGCAGCGCCCGGCGCGCCGCCATTGCCTTCGCCGGTGACGTCGATGAGCGTCACGTTCACGCCGGCCAGCGGCAGGTTGCTGCGGCTGTCGTAGACGATGCCGACCGGGTCAACCAGGATCGCGGTCTGGACCATCCCGCTGCCGCAGCCCTGGACGGTGGCCAGCAACGTGTCGTTTTTCACCACTTCGATGAAGCCGTCGGACTCGTCGTCACCGTGGTCCTCGTCTTCGTTATGGTTCGAGGCGACGGCGCTGAAGCGGAATTCGCCCGTGTCCGGCGCCGTTTCGCGCGCCGTGAATGCTTGACGGTCGGCCGTCAGTTTGGACGTCAGGGTGACAATGACCTGTTCGGCCACGTTGCTGTCGACGTTGCAGTCGGCGGCATCGACCTGGAGAAACAGGTTGCTATTGAGCTCGGTTGCAAGCGCAACGCGGCTGTATGAAGCGGAGGTGAAATACGTGATCGAATCCGGGCGCGAGGCGCGCACGGTATTCGACAACACGGTGGTGCTGCCGCCGGCCGGGTTGGCGAAGGTCGCGCTGGCCCGGTTGTTGATGGCGGCATCCGCGGTGCCAGCCATCAGCAGGACGAGGCTCATGCAGAGAAGTACGAGGTGTCGGAGCAGAGTAGTCATGGCGCGCGGGAGAGTCTGGGAATTCGGGGCAGCGCCGCCGGAGCGGCGCTGCGTTGGTGTGGCTGGGTTACAGGTTCAAATGACTTAGTCGATCTTCACGCCGAACGACATGGTGTTGGACTGGCCGGGAGCCAGATTGCCGACACTGGCCGAAACGTTGCCGACGGCGCCTGCCACTGGCGCGAGGATCGTGCCCAGAAGCGTATTGGCGGCGGCGCCGGCGTGGTACGTCGTGTGGGTCGGGATCACGTCGTTCATGACCATCAGATTGATCGTGGTTACGCCCTTGTTGGTGCCCACGATGGTGTAGCGGATGCAGGCGCCCGGCACTGCGCCGGCCGTGATCGGTGCGCTGCTGAAGGCGGTGTCGGCGATACCGTCGCAGTTCGCGTCCAGGGCCTGCGTCTTGACCAGTTCAACCAGCGAATCGGCTGCAGCCACGGTGACGGCTTCGTGGATGCGGTCGGCCACGCCGGTGGCGCCCGAGATGGCGCGGAAGTACAGGTCGGTCGTGCCTGGCGCGGTGCCGGCAGGCGGCGTCACTTCGGCAGTCACGCGCACATTGGCGCCGGCGGCGACGGTGGCGTTGGTGATCACGGCGCCGTTGATGTCCTTGAACACCACGGTCCAACCGGCTGGCAGGACAGTCGTGCCGAAGGTGGCGTCGGTGCTGGCCGCCAGGTTGAAGGTGTCAGGGCTGCCGCCGGTGTTGTTCAGGAACAGGACGAACGAGGTCATCGTGCCGGCCGTGGTGGTCTTGGTTTCCACGGCAGCTGCTTCGACGCCAGGACCTGCACCCGGTGCGCCGGCGCCGGCCGAGTTGGCAGTGATGTCGATCACGGCGCCTGCCGAGACGTTCGTGGTGTCGGTCGCCGTCGCCTTGACGGTGCCGTTGAAGGCGCTGGTCGCCGTCACGGTCATGGTGTTGGTGGTGCCGTTGGCGGCGCCTGCCGGCAGGGTGGCGACGGCCACGAAGCGGAAGGTGGCGCCAGTGGCCAGCGCGCCGGTGGTGGTGATCGGGGTGGCGTTGTCGGCCACGCCGTCGCCGTTCGCATCGAGGTAGAACACGACGCCGGTCATGGCCAGCGTACCGGTACTGGTTTGCGAGAGCAGGAAGCTGTCGCCGCCGTTACCGGTGTTGGTGATGGTGTGGGCGTAGGCGACCGAGGTGCCCGCGCCGGCGCTCTTGGTCGTGCCGGCCGAGAGGGTCAGGCTGGCGACCTGTTGCACGGTGGTGATCACCGGGTTCGAGTTGACGGTCTTGGTACCGGTCGAATCGTTGTAGGTCGCGGTGGCGACGTTGGTGATGACGGTGCCGGCCGCAGTGGCGGCGTAGGCGCCGTTGGCGGCTGCCAGCAGCGCGGTTGCGGCGACAAGCTTGAGACGGGTTTTCATGGCTGCTTCCTTGTGTGTGATGTCGGTGAATCAGGGTTGAACAAGTGTTGATGCGGGTTTTTATTAATAAAAAGACAACTATTTGTGCAGTGTTACGGAACGACGCCGAAACGTCAGAAAAAATCAGGGTTTACGAGCGGGCGATCTTGGGCGTTGCTGGCACGCCGACCCGCATGCGCGACGTCACGGTCGCCGCCTTGCCCGGCGCGAGATCGCCGAGCTCCCAGCGCAGGAAGCGGTATTGCTCGGGTGGGACCGGTTCCAGCGTTCGTCGGCCATTGCGCATCACTTCGCGCGTCAGGGGCAGGGGACTGAACTGCTTGCCATCGACACTGGCCTGGACTGCTTTCGGTGCGGCGCTGCCGTCGAGGTAGACCATCGCGCCTTCGGGCACCGGCAGGGTGGCCGCCACTGCCTTCGCCGCTGTCTTGCCGTTGTTCTGGTAGGTGACCTGGTATTCGATAGTGTCGCCAGGGTTGGCTTCGGTGGCCGGCAGCAGCTTCTCGCCGCCTTTTTCCTGGCTGACGACCTGGAACGCTTGCAGGCGCACTTCGACGGCCTGGTTATCGGCAGCAAATACTTTCGTGCCGGCGAGCACGATGGTCCAGAACAGCAGGATATTCAGGATACGCATGAACATATTGTTCCTTTCATTCAAACGGTAAGTCGGCGAAGTCGTCATGGTTTCGGTTTTGCTAGATTTGTTGATGACCTGAATTTTATCGACTTTGCTGAATTTCTCAAGACAAATATTTCGTTTTGATTGATTTGGTTGTTTCAAAGGAACATCGACAACATGACGAACCCGCAATTTGGCTGTTCGAAAATACGAGACGGCCATAGTCAACCTACTATCGTTGTTTATGGACAACGAAAAATAGCGATAGGTAAGATATTCTGACTTTGCTGGATTTACTGTTTGTGCGTTCTGGCGCATCATCTAGGCATGCACTTGTTGCGTCGTCGCGCCCGCGGCGGCTTCCACTCACTTACTTCATTGGATATATGGAAACGATCTATCTGGAATCGCCCGACGCCCTGCAGGACCTGCGTGCAATCTATTCGGCGCTCGACGGCGCCCAGGCAATCATCGAGTTCGATTTGAACGGCAACGTCCTGCGCGCCAACGACAATTTCCTGAGCGTGACCGGTTACTCCGACGCCGAGTTGACAGGCCGTCATCACTCGATGTTCTGTGAACGCGAGCTGGTCGATTCGCCGGCCTATGCCCGCTTCTGGGCCGATCTGGGCGCTGGCAAGTCCGACCGCGCCGAGTACAAGCGCATCGCCAAGGGCGGCCGCGAATTCTGGATCAATGCGTCCTACAATCCGGTGCGCGACAACTCGGGCCGCGTGTGCAAGATCATCAAGTTCGCCACCGACGTCACGGCCGAGAAAGTGCGCGCCGCCGAAACGACGGGCCTGGTGTCGGCGATCGGCCGCGCCCAGGCCGTGGTCGAGTTCGACATGAACGGCATCCTGCTCGACGCCAACGCCAATTTCCTCGACCTGCTCGACTACGCGCTGGAAGACGTGCGCGGCGAACACCACCGCGTGTTCTGCGACGACGAGTACGCCTCGAGCGCGGCCTATCGCCGCTTCTGGGGCAAGCTCAACCGCGGCGAATTCGATGCCGGCCGCTACAAGCGTCACGGCAACAACAACAAGACCGTGTGGATCCAGGCGACCTACAACCCGATCTTCGACGCCAACGGCAAGCCGGTCAAAGTCGTCAAGTTCGCCACCGACATCACCGCCCAGGTGATGCTCGAGGAAGCCGCCGTCGAACGCGCCGAGCACGAGCGCCAGAAAGTGGGCCTGCTGCTCGAGCAGGTCGCGCGCGCTTCGGCCGGCGACCTGACCGGCACCATCGACACCAGCGGCACCGAGCCGCTCGATGAACTTGGTCGCGGCGTGATGAAGATGATCGCCGACCTGCGCGGCGTGATTGGCGACGCCGTCTCGGCCGCCGGCAAGCTCAATGTCTCGTCGCGCACCATCGCCGACCGCTCCAACACGGTGGCCGCCAGCGCCCAGGCGCTGGGCGCCACGGTCGAGCAGATGAACGCCTCGGTCGACGGCCTGACCGCGTCAATCAACACCATCGCGCGCAGCACGCATGAGGCCAACGGCCTGGCCCAGTCGACCCGCGACGAAGCCGAGATCGGCGCCAAGGCGATCGCCCGCTCGATCGAAGCGATGGCCATGATCAACCAGTCGTCGGAAGACATCGGCGAGATCGTGAAAGTGATCGGCGAGATCGCCGGCCAGACCAATATGCTGGCCTTTAACGCGGCCATCGAGGCGGCGCGCGCCGGTGAACACGGCTTGGGCTTCTCGGTCGTGGCCGACGAAGTGCGCAAGCTCGCCGAGCGTTCGTCGCAGGCGACCAAGGAAATCTCGAAGCTGATCAACGAATCGGTGCGCCGCGTGGCGCAGGGCAGCGAGATTTCGCGCCAGGCCAGCGAAGCGTTCGACCGCATCACCACCGGTGTCGCCAAGACCTCGCTGGCGATCGCCGAGATCTCGGACAGCGCCAGCGAACAGTCGCTCACGGCCAAGGAAGTGTCGGCCGCGATCCTCTACATCGCCCAGGAAACCGAGCGCTCGGCCGGCTCGTGCGACAGCATCGCCCGTTCGACCGAAGGCCTGAACGAGCACGCCGGTCATCTGAACAACACCGTGGCCCGCTTCGTGGTCTGAAGCCCGAGACATACCTATGGAACTGTGTGACGACAACCTCACCGCCCTGATCGCCCTGGTGCGCCAGCACACGGGCATCGCGATGAACGAGCACAAGCGCGTGCTGCTGCAGGGGCGCCTGCGCCCACGCCTGCGCGCGCTGGGCATCGCCTCGTGGGCCGGCTACATCGAGCGCCTGGCCAGCGACCGCAATGAAGTCACGTCGTTCATCGATTCCGTGACCACCAACGACACGGTGTTCTTCCGCACGCCAGCCGTGTGGGAGTGGTTTGAACACGCGTTTTTGCCCACTTTCGTGGCCGCCGGCCACGGTGCGCCGCTGCGCATCTGGTCGGCCGCGGCGGCCACCGGCGAAGAAGCGTATTCGCTGGCCATGAGCTGCCTCGAGCACCAGGCGCACGCGCCCGGCCTGCGCTTCGAGATCCTCGGCACCGACATCTCGAACGCGGCGCTGGCCACGGCGCGCGCCGGCGAGTACCGGGGGCGCAGCGTGGAGCGCTTCGAGGCCGATCGTCCGACGCTGTTTCGCAAGTACCTGACGCCGCACGGCGACGGCGTGAAAGTCGCGCCCGACGTCGCGCAGCACGTGCGCTTCGACCAGCACAATCTGCTGGGGCGCCCGCCAATGGGCGCCGCGTTCGACCTGGTCATGCTGCGCAATGTGCTGATCTATTTCGATGGCGAGCACCAGCAACAGGTGCTCGCGGGCGCGCGCGCCGCGATGCGCCCCGATGCCCGCCTGGTCCTGGGCGAGCAGGAATCCATCACCCGCCTGCACACCGAATTCACGTTCGAGCAGGCCCATGTCTATCGTATCGGCGGAGAAAAATAATGCATATGGAAAGCCTGAATCACATGTCGTATGTCCTGTCCGGCCAGATGCAGATCGGCCAGGGCGAACAGGTGCTGACCGCGCTGCTCGGTTCCTGTGTCGGGATCGGCATGATCTGGCGTAACCAGGGCCGCTGCGGCCTGGCGCACTGCTTCCTGCCCGACGGCGTCGAAGCCGGCGAGAGCTCGGCGCGCTATGTCAGCGCGGCCGTGCCGCGCCTCTTGTCGATGATGGGTGTGCGGCGCGAACAGTACGACGAAGTCGATGTCGTGATCGCCGGCGGCGCGCGCATGCTGAACCTGCGCGCACTGGACGGCGCGGTCGGCACGCGCAATATCGAAGCGGCCCGCTCGCAGCTGTCGCTGCGTGGCCTGCAGGTGTGCTTCCAGGACGTGGGCGGCTCGCAGGGCCGGCGCCTGTCGATCGATTGCGATCGCCAGACGTTCAGTGTGGTGCGCATCGCGCGTGAACAGCAGGCGGTGGCGGCATGAATAGGGAAACTGCGGCAATGACCAGCGCCATGACTGACGTCCACGCGGCCGTGACGGCCATCGAACAACAGACGGCGGCTGCCGCGCGCGTGCTGCGCGAAGCGGCCGGCATGGAAGTGATGGGCACGTTCTTCCTGGCGGGCCAGGAGTTCGCGCTGCCGGCGGCGAACGTGCGCGAAGTGGTGGGCATGCCCGCGCGGATCACGCCGATCCCGCTCTCGCCACGCTGCCTGGAGGGCATCTTCACGCTGCGCGGCGCGGCGATCCCGCTGGTGAACCTGGGCCGCATCTTCGACCCGGCCGCGCCGGCAGTGACGGGCGAGCAGCGCGTGGCGATCATCGACGTCGACGACATCCAGGTTGGCCTGGTGTTCGACGCCACCGGAGAAGTGCTGCGCGTGCGGCCCGAGCAGCGCGCCGGGCTGCGCTGGCAGGACGGCGCCGCGCCCGGCGTGGTCGCTGGCGCAATCACCTTGAACGACGGCGCGCGCGTGGTGCAGCTGCTCGACGCCGACGCGCTGGTGCGGATCGATAACGTGCCGCAGGTGCGCGCCCACGCCAGCGTGGCGCGCGACGCCTGGCGCATGCGCTTCCTGCGCCAGGCGCAGGGCCGCAAGTGCATCTCGTTCACCGTCGGCGGCCTGCGCTTTGCGCTGGCGATGGAAGCGATCCAGGAGATCATGCGCGTGCCCGAGCTGCTGCCGTCGGTGATGCTGGGCCGCCTGTGCAAGGGCTGGCTGAACCTGCGTGGCATGCCGGTCGGCGTGGTGGACTTCGGCGCGCTGCTCCATTGCGCCCCGTCGCAGTCCGATCCCCAGGACGCACGAGTCCTGGTAGTGCGCATCGGCGACGAGCAACTGGGCCTGCTGGTCGACGCGGTCGACGATATCCGCCCGTACTTCGACACCGACATCCTGCCGATCCCGCTGCTGGGGACCGCGCGCGGCGCGATGTACCGCGGCTGCCTGCCGAATGCGGAACTGGGCGACAGCCTGTTCCTGGCCCACGAAAGCCTGTTCTCGGATACCGAAGTGAGCGACATCTGCGCCGGCCACCGCCGTCTGTATGCACAAGAAGCCAGCGCCGCCTGCGCGGCCCAGAAAAAGTCCGGCGCCCGCCACGTGTACCTGGCGTTTTCGCTCGATACCGGTTGGGCCGCCGACATCGGCCAGGTACGCGAGATCGTCGACTTCGACGGCACCGTCACCCGTCCGCCGGGCATGCCGGCCTGCGTGTACGGCATGATGCAGGTGCGCCAGCAGATGGTGTGCGTGATCGACCTGCGCGTGTTGTACGGTATGGCACCGCCGGATACCGCGTCGGGTACCGAGGCGGCGCGCCGCATCCTGGTGCTCGAGCACGAGGGCGAGCGCTTCGGCCTGATCGTCGACCGCGTCGACACCATCCTGTCGCTGCCGGACAGCCAGCGCCGTCCATCGCCGCAACTGCTGCGCGTGAACGGCCCGCAAGACATGCGTCAGGATAGCGCCGAGGTGCTGGAAGTGCCGGGCATCGACGGGCGCGACGACGTGCTCACGCTGTTCGACAAGGAAAAGTTCATCGTCACCCTGCGCCAGCAACTGGGCGCGCTGCATTGAGTACTTGATACCCCGTCTGGCGGGCTTTACAGGCCCGCCAGGCGCTTCATTTTGATCGAAGGCCCTGCGGGGCCTTTTTTGTTGTGCGGGCCGTGGCGGGCCGGCCAGCGCTGCGGTTAAGCCAGGCGCGCCAGCAATGCCTCGAGCTGCTGCGCATCGTACGGCTTGGCCAGCATCGCATCGGCCACGTCGCTGGCATGACTGGCCCCGCTGGCAAACGCGACGCGCGCCTGCGGCAGGCGCGCCTTGATCTTCAGGGCCAGCTCGTCACCCTGGATGCCGGGCAGGTGCAGGTCGGTCAGCACGATGTCGGGCGCCAGGTCCAGCAAGGCCAGCGCCGCTTCGCCGCTGGAAGCCTCGAGCACCTCGTAGCCCAGGATGCGCATCAGTTCGGCCGTGTTGTCGCGGATATCGTCTTCGTCTTCCACCAGCAGCACGCGCGCCTTCGCCGGGGCCACGGCCGGCGCCGGGGCCGGCGCTCTGGCGGCCAGCAGCGCATTCTTTTGCTGCTGGTTCGACAGCACGTGACGCACCTTGCGCGCCAGGTTGTCGCGCGTGTACGGCTTACCGAGCAGTTCGACGCCGGCGTCGAGCCGGCCGCCATGCACGATCGCATTTTCGGTATAGCCCGACGTGAACAGCACCGCCACGTTCGGCAAGCGTTCGCGCGTCTTCTTCGCCAGCTCGGGGCTGCGCAGTGGCCCGGGCATGACGACGTCGGTGAACAGCAGGTCGATGTGGATGCCGCTGTCGACCACCGTCAGCGCCGCCGTGGCGTCGTTGGCGCGCAGGACGCGGTAACCGAGGTCGGTGAGCATGTCGACGACGGTCAGGCGCACCTGCTCGTCGTCTTCGACCACCAGGACGGTTTCGTGGCCGCCGGTGACCAGCTGTAGCAAAGGCTCTCCCGCATGGTCTTCGACCCGGAGGGATCTGGGCAGGTAGATCTTGATCGTGGTGCCTTCGGCGACCTCGCTGTAGATCTTGACGTGGCCGCCCGACTGCTTGACCAGGCCGTACACCATCGACAGCCCCAGGCCCGTGCCCTTGCCCTCGGGCTTGGTCGAGAAGAAGGGCTCGAAGGCCTGGTCGATGACGTCCTGCGGCATGCCGCTGCCGGTGTCGCTCACGGCCAGCATCACGTACTGGCCGGGCGTGACTTCGGGGTGCGCCGCGCAATAGGTCGCGTCCAGGGCCGCGTTGGCCACTTCGAGCGTCAGGCGTCCGGCGCCGTCCATCGCGTCGCGCGCATTGATCGCCAGGTTCAGGACCGCGTTCTCGAGCTGCGCCGGATCCACCTCGGTGGTCCACAGGCCGCCCGAGATCACCATCTCGATATCGATTTCTTCGCCCAGCGCGCGGCGCATCATGTCTTCCATATTGCCCAGCAGCCGCCCGATCTTGACCGCCTTCGGTTCAAGGGGCTGGCGCCGCGCGAACGACAGCAGCGAGCTGGCCAGCTTGGCGCCGCGCTCGACGCCGCTCATCGCATTCTCGACGCGTTTTTGAATCTCGGGCAGGCCTTCGGCGCGGCGGGCGATCAGCTGCAGGTTGCCGCCGATGACCTGCAGCAGGTTGTTGAAGTCGTGCGCCACGCCGCCGGTGAGCTTGCCGATCGTTTCCATCTTCTGCGACTGCTGCAGCGCCGCTTCGGTGCGGCGCATGACCTCCATCTGCGCCAGGTCGGCGCTGATGTCGCGGCCAACGGCGTGCACGTACTGCAGGTCGGGCGAGGCGGTCCAGGACAGGTTGCACCAGCTGCCGTTCTTGCGCTGCCAGCGATTCTCGAAACGGTACACCTGGCCGCCGGCGCGCAGCGCCTCGATCTGCTGCGCGGTCACGGCGTGGTCGTCGGGATGGACCAGCGCGAGCATCGGGGTGCCCAGCACCTCGGCCTCGGTCCAGCCGAGGATGGCGGTAAAGGCCGGGTTGACGGCGAACAGCGTGGCGTGCAGGTCGGCCACCAGCATGATGTCCTTCGACAGGCGCCACATGCGGTCACGTTCGGCGGTGCGGCGTTCGACCCGTTCTTCCAGGCTTGCATTGGACAGGGCCAGCGCGTCGGCGGCGCGCTTCTGGTCTTCGATGTCGATGCTGCTGCCGATCCACAGGGCCGGATTGCCGGCGTCGGCCGGAACGCGATGCGCGCGCACCAGGTGCCAGCGATACAGGCCGTCGTGGCGGCGCACGCGGATCTCGATGTCGAGAGGCCTGCCTGCCGCCACGCACGACTGCCACTCGGCCCGGTAGCGGACATCGTCATCCGGATGCACGAGCCGCGCCCAGCCGTGACCGAGCAGCGCGGCGGGCGCGGCGCCGGCGCTTGCATATTCGTGGACGCGGTCATTGATCCACTCGACGCTGCCATCGTCGTGCGCAGCCCAGACGTGGTTCGGCATGGCCTGTGCGAAGGCGCGAAAACGCGCTTCACTGGCGCGCAGCGCGCGTTCGCTCAAGACCCGCTCGGTGACGTCGTTGCCCAGAACGAAGGTCGCAAACACGGCGCCAGCGGGATCGCGCAGCGGCTGCAGCACGAAGTCGATGTAGGTGCGGGTCGGCTGGTCCTGGCCAGGATTGTTCAGGGTGAGCTCGACGCCTTCGGCGTGGAACACGGCGCCGTCGGCAAAGCAGCGGTCGAGTTGTTCGACGATGCCGTGCGCGGCCAGTTCGGGCACGGCCTGCGCGACCGTCATGCCGAGCAGCGGCCGGTTGCCGGTCAGCGTGCGATAGGCGTCGTTGGTCAGTGCATAGCGATGCTCCCGGCCTTCGAGCAGGCAGATGAAACCGGGCGCCTGCTCGAACATCGTGTGCAGGCGGGCGCGTTCGGCCAGGATGTGGCGTTCGGCCTTGACCTTGCTCGAGGTCTCGACAACCACCGCCATCACGCCGGCAATCGCGCCATCCTGGTCGCGGATCGGCGAATAATCGAGGTCCAGCCAGACCTGCTCGGGCTGGCCGCTCCGGTGCAGCGTCAGTTCCTGGTCCTTGTAGCTGAGGGTGCCGCCAGCCAGGCCAACCCGCATCACGTTGTCGTTGAAGTCAGCCACCTCGGGCCAGGCTTCGCGCACCTTCGATCCCAGCGCCGAGGGATGGCGCCCACCCGCGATCACGCGATAGCCCTCGTTGTAGATCATGTAGCCATCCGGCCCCCACAGCGTGGCCATGGGCGTCGGCGTGGCCATGATCAGCGCGACGGTGGTCTTGAGGACGGCCGGCCATTGGTCAATGGGGCCAAGCCCGGTGCTGTGCCAGGGATAGGCAAGGATCATGCGCGAGGTCTCGTCGGCGTCGGGCAGGAAGGGCAGGCTGGCTGGCATCGTGGGTAAAATGCTAAAAAATGGACGCTGGTATTTTACACTTGGACTGATCAGCTGTGCCGCATTGTTATTGTGAAGCAACATCCTTGGAGCAGACTCATGTGCGTCAATTACCGCCCCCCGACCCCCGAGATGTTCAACGGTCGCATCGGCGCGTTCAGCCAGTTGCCGCGCGACTGGCAGTGGCCCGAAGAAACCTGGAAGGATTACGCGGCGCCGATCCTGCGCGCCGCGCCCGGAATGGCGCCAGAGGCCTGCGTGGCGAGTTACGGCATGGTTCCGCGCCGCCATATCCCGCCGCAGGTGAAACCGTTCGACACGATGAATGCGCGTGCCGAATCGCTGGTCGAGCGCCGCTCGTTTGCACCGGCCTGGCGCCGCCTGCAACTGTGCGCGGTGCCGATGCTGTGGTTCTATGAGCCGTGTTATGAAAGCGGCCGCGCCGAGCGCACCGCGATCGGCCTGCGTGACGAATCGCTGTTCTGGGTGGCGGGCCTGTGGCGCGAATGGCAGGAAGCCGACGGCAGCATGGCCAGTGCCTTCACCCAGATCACGATCAACGCCGACACGCATCCCCTGATGCGCCGCATGCACAAGCCGGGCGACGAGAAGCGTTCGCTGGTGCTGCTGGGCGACGACGAGGTGCAAGACTGGCTGGCCAGCCGCGATCTGGACGCGGCGCGCAGCTTCCTGCGCCATTTTCCGGCCGAGATGATGAAGGCGTGGCCGGCGCCGCTGGCGCCCAAACGGATAGCAGCAGCGGCGCAGTCGCCAGCGCAAGTCAATGGCGAGTTGTTCTGATCAACGCAGCAGGCAGGGCCGCTTGTTGTCGAACTTCCAGTCGCGGATCAGGTATTGCATCGCCACCGCGTCGTCGCGCGCGCCCAGGCCCAGGTTCTTGTAGGCCTGGTGCGCCGCCTCGAGCTTGGCGGGGTCGAGTTCGATCCCCAGCCCCGGGCGTTGCGGCACCTGCACCATGCCGCCCTCGATCAGCAGCGGCTGTTTGGTCAGGTGCTGGCCGTCCTGCCAGATCCAGTGCGTGTCGATGGCGGTGACGCGGCCCGGCGCTGCGGCGCCCACGTGCGTGAACATGGCCAGCGAAATGTCGAAGTGGTTGTTCGAGTGCGAACCCCAGGTCAGGCCGAACATCTCGCACAGTTGCGCCACCCGCACCGAGCCCTGCATGGTCCAGAAATGGGGGTCGGCCAGCGGAATGTCGACCGATTGCAGCTGGATCGCATGGGCCATCTGGCGCCAGTCGGTGGCAACCATATTGGTCGCGGTGCGCAGGCCGGTGGCGCGGCGGAACTCGGCCATCACTTCACGGCCCGAGTAGCCGTTCTCGGCGCCGCACGGATCTTCGGCATACGCCAGGATGTCGTGCTTGTCGCGGCAGACGCGGATGGCGTCGGCCAGCAGCCAGCCGCCGTTCGGGTCGAGCGTCACGCGCGCCTGCGGGAAGCGCTCGTGCAGCGCGACAATGGCTTCCATCTCTTCGTCGGCGCCCAGCACGCCGCCCTTGAGCTTGAAGTCATTGAAGCCGTAGCGCTCGCGGGCTGCTTCGGCCAGGCGCACGATGGATTCCGGCGTGAGCGCTGCTTCGTTGCGCACGCGCAGCCAGGCGTCGTCCGCATCGGCTTCGCTGCGGTAGCCCAGCGGCGTCTTCGCACCGTCGCCCACGTAGAACAGATAGCCCAGCATCTCCACCGCGGCGCGCTGCTGGCCTTCACCCAGCAGCGCCGCCACCGGCACCTCCATGAACTGGCCGAGCAGGTCGAGCATCGCCGATTCCACGGCCGTGACGGCGTGAATGGCCGTGCGCAGGTCGAACGTCTGCAGGCCGCGCCCGCCCTGGTCGCGGTCGGCGAACGCGGTGCGCATGGCGTTCAGGACCTTGTTGTAGTCGCCCAGGGTCGCGCCGATGATGAACGGGCTGGCGTCCTCGATCGTCTGGCGGATCTTTTCGCCACCGGGCACTTCGCCCAGGCCGGTGTGGCCGGCGCTGTCGGTCAGGATCACGATATTGCGGGTGAACCACGGGCCGTGCGCGCCGGACAGGTTCAGGAGCATGCTGTCCTGCCCTGCGACCGGGACGACGCGCAGGCTGGTGATGACGGGGGCATTCGAAGTAGGGTAGGGCATGATGTGGCGGCTCTAAAAAAGTAAAGGTCAGTCGATCGTGATCTTGCCGTTGGTGATGACCTCGCGCCAGCGCGCCAGCTCCTGCGCCTGGAACTTCGTGAACTGCTCGGGCGACGAGGCCACGATCTCGAAGCCCTGCTCGGTCAGTTTGGCCGCAATCTGCGGATCGTTCAAGGCGCCCGTGATCGTCGTATGCAGCAGGGCTTTTACATCCTTCGGCAAGCCCTTGGGCGCCGCGATGGCCTGCCACGAGTAGACGTCGACGTCCTTGACGCCGGCTTCCAGCAGCGTCGGCACGTTCGGCAACGCCGCCGAGCGCTTGCTGCCGGTGACGGCCAGCGCCTTGAGCTTGCCGGCCTTGATGTGGCTGAGCACCACGTTGATGTTCTGGAAGGACGCGTTGGCATGTCCGCCCAGCAGATCGGTGATCGCCGGTGCGCCGCCCTTGTACGGCACGTGCAGGCCCGAGGTGCCGGTCTTTTGCCAGAACAGCGCCGTCGTCAGGTGGTCCGAACTGCCGGCGCCGGACGTGGCGAATGTGATCTTTTCGGGGTTCTTCTTCAGGTAAGCGACAAAGTCGGCCACCGTGGTGGACGGCACGGTGGCATTCGTCACCAGCACGTTCGGCGCCTGCACGGCCACCGTCAGCAGGTCGAAGTCTTTCGACGGATCGTAGGGCAGCGTCTTTTGCAGCAGCGGGTTGACCGAGTACACGCCGATCGACGCGACCATCAGCGTATAGCCATCGGGCGCGGCGCGCTTGACGTAGCCGCCGCCCAGCGCGCCGGTGGCGCCAGGGCGGTTATCGACCACCCACGGCTGGCCCAGCTTGGCGCTGACCTTCGGGCCGATGGCGCGCGCGATGGCGTCGGTCGAGCCGCCCGCCGGGAACGGCACGACGACGTTGATCGCCTTGTCGGGATAGGCCGCGTGTGCGCTGCCGATGATTGCCAGTCCCATGAGCAGGGATGAAACCTTGGTACGGATCGTCATGATGTCTCCTCGTTGTTATGGTGATGCAGAATCAATTTCAGAAGCTGTGGCGCAGGCCCAGGTTGTAGCCGGTGTCGCCGCTGCCCGATTCGGTATTGTTCGCGATCGTGTAGCCGGCGCCGTTGCGGTTGTCGACGTGGCCGTAGGCGGCGTACAGGCCCGTGCGCTTCGACAGCGCGTACAGGTAGCCGATGCCCCAGGCATTGGCGTCCTGGTTGAACGCCGTGCGGTCATCCTTGTGCAGCACCGACGCCATCAGCGTGCCGCCCTTGACCGGCGCCGAGATGCCCAGCAGGTAGCTGCGCCCGTCCGTCGACGGCGTTGGCCGCACGCCGCCGTACGGGTTGTTGGCATTGATCAGCGGCGCCGCGCCGTCGCCCTTGTCACTGCTGATCCCCGTGTGCAGCTTGATCCAGCCGGCGTTGTACGAGGCTGCGAGCAGGACATTGCGGCCGATGGTGCGGTCCACGGCGGGCGTGGCGCCGCTGGCGGCGACATCGGTGTTCTTGTTGTTGTAGACGAGGCGCACGGCCAGCGGGCCGGCCGCGTAGCCGACCGCGCCGCCGAACTGGCGCCCGGCGGCCGAGCGGCTTTGCTCGCCCACGCTGTAGGCCAGTTCGCCGTCGAAGCCATTCTTCTTCGGCGTCGCGTAGGTGATGGTGTTGCTGGTGCGGATATTGGTGCCGTTGTGCGGGAACAGGCTCTTGGCGCTGCCCGCATAGCCGGTGCTGAACGGGTCGACAATCGACACCATCGCCGTGTGATACGGCGTGTACTGGCGGCCTAGCGCAACCGCGCCGAAATTGCCGCGCAGGCCGACCAGGGCCTGGCGGTTGAAGATGGTGCCGGCGGCGTCGATTTCGCCGGTATCGATCTTGGCGCCGCCTTCGAGCGTAAAGTAGGCCGACAGGCCGTTGCCCAGCTCTTCGACGCCGCGAAAGCCGAAGCGGGATGCGGCGCCGACGCCGCTGGTCACCTTGGTGATGCGGCCGGCGGAACCGCCATCCTCGATGACGATACCCGCATCGGCAATGCCGTAGAAGGTGACCGAGGTTTGTGCATGGGCCGTGGCGGTGCCCAGTAACAGAACGAGCGCTGCTGCTGTTTTCAAGACTGTCTCCTTTTTTATGTGGTCGGATTTTATGGAATCCGTACGCAGCCAATGACGGTTACGAGCGTCAGGCTGCCGCCATCATAGAGTGGAGATCAATACACAATCAATCCAAAGACTGACGTGTCCAATACAAGAATTGAATTAATGACGTCATCGCGCCGGGTGGAATGACGCCAGCACTTGTTGCTTGACGAGATCGAGCACCGGATTGTCGTTGTCGCGCCGGCAGGTCGCCACCAGGTGCACGGGATCGGTCATTACCTCCCGCAGGACGATGCCCTCGAATTTCAGGCGGGTGGCGCCTTCGGCAATCAGGGCCGCGCCCATCCCCGCGCCCACCAGCGCCAGCATGGTGTGGACCTGGCCGATATGCTCGACGATGTCCGGCACCACGCCGGCCCTGGCGAACCGTTCGCTGAGCATCTGGTAGAAGGGCCGCGCTTCGTAGGGCGAGTACATGATGAACGGTTTGCCGTGGAAGCAGGCCAGCGTCGGCGCCTCGGGCCACAGGTGGGCGTCGCTTTCCTGAATCGCCAGCATCAGCGATTCGGTGACCATCAACACGCTTTCCAGCTCGCTGTTGATGGTGTGGGGGCGCATTAGGCCCAGGTCGATTTCGCCCGCGTTGAGCGCTTCCACCTGGGCCGTGCTGACCAGTTCCTTGAGATTGAGCGCGACATCGGGACAGAACTGGCGGATGCCGCGCACGACGGCGGGCAGCAGGCTGTAGCCTGAGGCAGCGCTGAAGCCGATGGTCAGCGAACCCTGCTCGCCCCGGGCGGTGCGGCGCGCCTTGACGGCGGCTTCTTGCGCCAGGCGCAGGATGCGCGTGGCTTCGGGCAGGAATGCCTTGCCGGCGGCGGTGAGCGTGACCGAGCGGCTGGTGCGTTCGAGCAGGGCGACGCCCACGCTGTGTTCGAGCAGGCGGATCTGCCGGCTCAGCGGCGGCTGCGTCATGTTCAGACGCTCCGCCGCGCGGCTGAAGTGCAGTTCTTCGGCGACGGCGACGAAGCAGCGCAGCTGGCTAATTTCAAACAAGGGTTACCTCTTCACCAATCGCGGCGGGTTGCCGCGGCAAGTAGTGTAACCGGCGGCTAAATGCTGCCGACGTAGCGTCGCTCGAAACGGCTGCCCAGGCGCGTAAGCACTTCATAGCCGATCGTGCCGGCCTGCGCCGCCACGTCGTCCACGGTTTGCTGCGCGCACAGCAGGTCGACGCTCTGGCCCGGTGCGATGCGCGCTTCCGGCATACCGGTCACGTCGAGCGTGATGCTGTCCATCGACACGGTGCCGACGAACGGCACGGCCACGCCATCGACGTAGGCGTACGAGCGCCCGCTCAGCGCGCGCAGCCAGCCGTCGGCGTAGCCGATGGCGATGGTGGCGATGCGGCGCGGGCCGGGCGCCACGTAGCGCGCGCCGTAGCCGACGATGTCGCCCGCGTCGATGCTGCGCAGTTGCACCACGCGCGCCGCCAGTGACACCGCCTGCGCCAGCGGGTTGATGCCGCCCGGTTGCGGATGGATGCCGTACAGCGCCGCCCCGGGGCGCAGCAGGTCATGGTGGAATGCCGGCCCGAGGAACACGCCCGACGAATTGGCGAGGCTGCCCGGCACGCCGGGGAACAGCGCGCGCACGGCGTCGAAACGGTCGCGCTGGCGCGCGTTGAGCGGATGCTGCGCTTCGTCGGCGCAGGCCAGGTGGCTCATCACGAGTCGTGGTTCAATCCCAGCGAGCCAGGCCGGGTCCTGGCGCAGGCGCTCGACGTCCGCGCCCGCCAGGCCCATGCGCGCCATGCCGGTATCGAACTGGATTGCCGCTGGCAAGCTGCGGCCAGTCTCCGCAGCCAATGCGCGCCATTCGGCGATCTGGCCCGGGTCGTTCAGTACCGGCACCAGGTCATGCGCCAGGCAGTCGCGCGCGGCGCCTGGCATCGCGCCGTGCATCACGTAGATCGTGGCGCCGATCGGCAGCAGCGCGCGCAGGCGGATGCCTTCGTCTAGGTGCGCCGTGAAGAACGTGCGGCAGCCTTCGGCCAGCAGCGCGGCGGCCACCGGCGCCATGCCCAGGCCATACGCGTCGGCCTTGAGCACCGCGCCGCATTCGGCCCCGCCGCCGTGCGCAGCCAGTGTGCGGTAATTGGCCCGCAGCGCGTGCAGGTCGACGGTCAGGTACGCGCCGGCGCGCGTGGCGGACGTCATCGCCTTATGCCCGTGCCAGCCCGGCGCCGGGCGAGACGTCGCGTGCGCCGGCGTAGCGGAACACCGCCAGGTCGTCAGCCCGGATCGACGGCGCCTTGCCGCCCACCAGGTCGGCGATGACCATGGCCGAACCGGCCGCCATCGTCCAGCCCAGCGTGCCGTGGCCGGTATTGAGGAACAGGTTCGAGAGCGGCGTGGCGCCGACAATGGGCGTGCTGTCCGGCGTCATCGGGCGCAGGCCCGTCCAGAAGCTGGCTTGCTTCGTGTCGCCCGCGCCCGGGAACAGGTCATTGACCACCAGTTCGAGCGTCTCCCGGCGGCGCGGATTGAGGTCCAGGTTAAAGCCCGACAGCTCGGCCATGCCGCCCACGCGGATGCGATCGTCGAAGCGCGTCACGGCGATCTTGTAGGTTTCATCGAGGATGGTCGAGACGGGCGCGCGCGCGGCGTCGACGATCGGCACCGTCAGCGAGTACCCCTTCATCGGGTACACCGGCACCGGGAACCAGCGCTGCAGCAGGGCGCGCGTATGGCTGCCCGTGGCCAGCACATACCGCTCGGCCGAAAACACCCCCTTGTCGGTGACGACGCCGGCGATCTCGCCGCCGGCTTCTTCCAGCCGGCGCACCGTGGTGTCGAACTCGAAGCGCACGCCCAGGTCGCGCGCCATGGCGGTCAGGCGCGTGGTGAACAGCTGGCAGTCGCCCGTTTCATCGTTCGGCAGGCGCAGGCCGCCCACCAGCTTGTCGGCGACATTGGCGAGCGCCGGTTCGGCCGCGGCCAGGTGCGCGCCCGGCAGAACTTCATAGGCCACGCCGGCGTCGCGCAGCACATCGATGTCTTTCGCGGCATTGTCGAACTGCTGCTGCGTGCGAAACAGCTGCACGGTGCCTTGCTGGCGGCCTTCGTAGGCGATGCCGGTGTCGCGCCGCAGCTGGCGCATGCAATCGCGGCTGTATTCGGCCAGGCGCACCATGCGCTCCTTGTTGACGGCGTAGCGCGCCGGATCGCAGTTGCGGAACATCTGCCACATCCACTGCAGCTGGAACAGCGTGCCGTCCGGCCGGATCGACAGCGGCGCGTGGCGCTGGAACAGCCATTTGGCGGCCTTGAGCGGAATGCCGGGCGCGGCCCACGGCGAGGCGTAGCCGGGCGAGATCTGGCCGGCGTTGGCGAAACTGGTTTCGAGGGCGGGACCAGGCTGGCGGTCGATCACGGTCACTTCATGCCCGGCCAGGGCCAGGTAATACGCGGTGGTGACGCCGACCACGCCGCTGCCCAATACGATGACACGCATAATTTCCTCGAAAAGAATCAGGATTTAGTAAAGCTTGCCATCTTAGCGGCAGAGGCCCGATAATTGTTTCTGTTAATACTGCAGTTTTCAGAAGAAATTACGGAGACAGATCATGCGCGTACAAAAGGCCTCGAACCGAATCCTCGACCGCATCGACCTGCACATCCTGGCGGTGCTGCAGCAGGATGCGCGGATCGTCATGAAAGACCTGGCCGAGCAGGTCGGGCTGTCGCTCACGCCCTGCATCGAGCGCGTCAAGCGCATGGAGCGCGACGGCGTGATCATGGGCTACTACGCGCGCGTCAATCCGCAGGCGCTGGGGATGCAGATCCTGGTATTCGTCGAGATCAACCTGCACCAGAAATCGGATAAAGCCTTCGAGCGCTTCCGGCGCGCAATGCTGGCCATTCCCGAGGTGCTCGAATGCCATCTGGTGTCGGGCGACTTCGATTACCTGATCAAGGCGCGCATCCCTGAAATGTCCGAATACCGGCGCCTGCTGGGCGAGATCCTGCACGTGGCCGATGCCGGCCAGTCGAAGAGTTATGTGGTGATGGAAGAACTGAAGGAAACGCTGGCGCTGTCGATTCCGCGCTGACGCGGCGACATCACCGGACAGTGTGCGGTGCATCTATAATGCAACTTTTGTCTCTCGTGTGACACCATGCGCGACCCTGCCGGCCCCGTTCTGTCGCTCCGACACCTGTTGATCCTGCTGACCGCGATCGGACTGGTGCCGCTCGTGCTGCTGGGGGTATGGACGATCCACGGGGCCGGCCGCTATCTCGAGCAGGAGCAGGAACGCCTTCTGCTCGGCCACGCGCGTGCGCTATCGAGCGCCGTGGACGCCGAACTCGACGCCACCGTCGCCGCCCTGAATGGCATTGCCAAGAGTCCGCAGCTCGCGGACGGCGACCTGCAAGGCCTGCACGCCACGGCTGCCCGCCTCACGCGTCCCGACTGGCTGGGCGTGATCCTCAACGATGCCGACGGCAAGCAGCTGTTCCGGACCATGGCGCCGTTCGGCGCGCCACAGAGCCGCGTGGCCGAGCCGGCGAGCCTGCGCCAGGCCCTGCGCGAACGCCGTCCCGTCGTGGGAATAGTGGCGCGCGGGCAGGGGGGACGCGCGGCGGTGCCAGTCCGGATTCCCGTCAGCGGGCCGGCCGGCCAGCCATGGGTATTGACGGCGGCGGTCCAGCCCGATCGTTTCCTGGACGTGATCGTGCGCCAGAAGACACCGTCCGATTCCGTGATCGCCGTGCTCGATGGCGGCGGCGCCGTGGTGGCGCGCTCGCGCAACCAGGAGCGCACCGTGGTCGGGGCGCCGAGCGAATCGCTGCGGCGCCTGATGCAGGCAGGGCCCGACGGCGTGGGGCGGGTCAGGACGCTCGAGGGCGACGAGGTGATCACCGGCTATGCCACGTCGCCCCGTTACGGCTGGGCGGTGGCGGTCGGATCGCCCAGCGCCGGGCTGGGCGCGGCGTTTTTCGAGCGCTTCGCCGTCTACCTGCTCGGCGCCTGGGTCGTGCTGGCGGCCTGCATCGCCATCGCGTCCTGGCTGTCCGGGCGCATCGTGCGCCGCATCGAAAGCGTGCAGGCCGGCGCCGCAGCGCTTGGCAGCGGCCAGGGCGTGCAGGTGGCGCCGTCGCGGATCAAGGAAATCCGCCTGATGGGCCAGGCGCTGGAGGTCGCGGCCGGCCAGCGCGCGGCGCACGAGGACGAGCGTTCACGCCTGCTTGTCACGCTCGAGGAAGCACTGGCGCAGGCGCGCCAGGCCGGCGTGGCCAAGGATGCGTTCCTCGCCATGCTCGGCCACGAGCTGCGCAATCCGCTCAGCCCCATCCTCTCGTCGCTCGACCTGATGGACCTGCGCAATGAACCAGGCAGCGCGCGCGAGCGCGTCGTCATGCGGCGCCAGGTGAACCATCTCCGGCGCCTGGTCGACGATTTGCTGGACGTCTCGCGCATCGCATCTGGCAAGCTCGAGATCGATCCACGTCCGATGAACCTGGCCGAGACGGCGCGCCACGCGCTGGCCGCGCTGCCCGGAGAAGGCATCACGCTCGAGGCGCCGGCGGCGGTCTGGGTCAACGGCGACGAGACGCGCCTGGCCCAGGTGCTGGGCAACCTGCTGTCGAATGCCGTGCGCTTCGGCAGCCGCACGACCCGGGTGCGGCTCGAGACGATCGGCGCCGAGGCGGTGTTGAGCGTGACCGACGATGGCGCCGGCATGGCGCCCGACTTGCTGGGGCACGTGTTCGAGCCGTTCTACCAGGCGCCGCAACCCCTGGCGCGGCGCACCGGCGGGCTGGGACTCGGCCTGTCGATCGTGCGCGAGATCGTGCAGCGGCACGGCGGGCGGGTGGCGGCGTTCAGCGACGGGCCGGGCGCCGGCAGCCGCTTCGCGGTGACGCTGCCGCTGGTCCCGCCAGCGCCGGCAAACGTGCCCGTGGGGCCGGCGCAGGCAGTCGATGCGCGCCGCATCCTGCTCGTCGACGACAACGAAGACGCGGCGGCCGCGGGTGCGTGGCTGCTGCGTGGGCTGGGCCATGAGGTAGATGTCGCCCACGACGCCGCCAGTGCGCGGGCGCGCGCACTGAGCGTGCGGCCGGACGTGGCGATCCTCGATATCGGCCTGCCCGATATGGATGGTTACGCGCTGGCGGCGGCATTGCGCGCTGACTTGCAAGACCCGGCATTGCACCTGGTCGCGCTGACCGGCTACGGCCAGCAAGCGGACGTCGCGCGTGCGCTGGCGGCAGGCTTTGACGTCCACCTGACCAAGCCGGCCACGCTCGAGGCGCTGCGAGAGGCAGTGGCGCAGCGCGTCCCTGGCGCGCAGGCAGTCGACGGCTGACGCCACTATACTGGTGGTCCTGTGCAACCACCCATGGAGCGCCCGTGACTACCTTGACGACCCTGCTCGGCATCCGCCATCCGATCATCCAGGCGCCGATGGCCGGCTTCGGCACGCCGCAGCTCGCGGCGGCCGTGACCGAAGCGGGCGGCCTCGGCTCGCTGGCGCTGGGCGCCGGCACTGCGGCGCAAGCGCACGCCGCGATCACGGCATTGCAGGCGCTGACGGGCGGCCCGTTCAACGTCAACCTGTTTACGCACGCGCCGGCGCAAGCGGACCCCGCGCGCGAGGCGCGCTGGCTCGATTACCTGGCGCCGCACTTCGCGCGCACGGGGCAGCCGGCGCCGGCCGCGCTGCGCGAAATCTACCGCAGCTTCCTGGCTGACCCGGACATGCTCGAGGTGCTGGTGCGCACGCGTCCGGCCGTCGTCAGCTTTCATTTCGGCTTGCCGACCGCGCACCAGATCGACGCGCTGCACGGCGCCGGCTGCGTGCTCATGGCCACCGCAACCAATCCCGTCGAGGCGCGCGCCATCGAGGCGGCCGGCATCGACGTGATTGTCGCGCAAGGCTACGAGGCGGGCGGGCACCGCGGCATCTTCGATCCGGACGTGCCCGATCCGGCGCTCGGCACGTTCGCTCTGGTGCGCCTGCTGGCGCGCGCCGTGCGCATTCCGGTCGTCGCGGCCGGCGGCATCATGGACGGGCAGGGCATCGCCGCAGCGCTACGCCTGGGCGCGGGCGGCGCGCAGATGGGGACGGCCTTCCTGGCCAGCCCGGAAGCCAATACATCGGCGCACCACCGCGCGCTGCTCGCGCAGCCCGGCCTTGGCACGGCGGTGACGGCGACGATCTCGGGGCGCCCGGCACGCGGGATCGTCAATCCCTTCTTCAGCGAGATCGGCGCGGCGGGCCATCCGCCGCCGCCCGATTATCCGGTCGCCTACGACGCCGCCAAGGCGCTGCATGCGGCCGCCAGCAGCCAGGGCATCCTCGATTATTCGGTCAACTGGGCCGGGCAGGCGTATGCGCTGGCGCGGCCGCTGCCGGCGGCGGAACTGGTGCGCACGCTCGTCGCTGAAATGCACGACACGATCGACACCCGGGAGGTGTGACCATGGCCGGCAAACCCGACCTGCCGCTGCACGAGGTGCGCCGCTTCCTTGAGCCGGGGCCGGTGGTCCTGGTCACGTCCGCGCATGCGGGCGAGCGCGACGTGATGGTGATGGGCTGGCACACGGTGATGGAATTTGCTCCCTCACTGATCGGCTGCGTGATCTCGTCCGCAAACCACAGCCATGGCTTGATTCGCGCCAGCGGCGAATGCGTGATCAACCTGCCCACCAGCAGCCAGCTCGAGGCGGTGCTGGGCGTGGGCTCGACGTCCGGCGTGGACACCGACAAGTTCGCCGCGTTCGGCCTGACGCCGGAGGACAGCGAACTGGTGGCGGCGCCGTCGATCCGCGAATGCCACGCGCAGTTCGAGTGCCGGCTGCATGACGACAGCCTGGTCGAACGCTACGATTTTTTTATCTGGGAAGTAGTGGCGGCGCGCGCGCTGGCGCGGCCACGGCACCCGGAGACCCTGCACTACAAGGGCGATGGCACGTTCATGGTATCGGGCAAGGTGATCCGGCGTCAGCGTGAAGGATTGAAGTGATCGCGGCGCTTTAATGCGGCCGGCAGGCGCCCGCCCGGCCGCCCGGCGTGCGCGTGCGGTGTCGTCGCCAGCGCCAGGTCGGTGGAAATGCGGTGCAGCGACAGCAGGTCGAGCAGCGCCGCGACGAGCTGCCGGCCAAGGGCGATGTCGCCGTCTTCAACCTGTGGCAGCGCGCGGTGCAAGGCCGCCAGGATGATGGCGTTCTCGGCGCGGTGCTCGTGCAGGCGAGCGTAGTCGAGCGATTCCATCGCCATTTCTTCATGCCGGAAAGCCGCTTCGACGTTGGCGATCAGCGCCGGAAACACGCCCACGAAGGCTGCATCCGGCGTGCCGGCGGGATCGAGCGTGGCTGTCAGGCGTGCACACAGGCGGCGCCGTGCGTGGCGGATCGACGCGCCGATGGCGCCCGCGCCGCCGCCGGGGTAATGGCGGAAGGTCATTGTGGCCTCACCTTCAGTGGGCACTCAGTGGGAACTCGGTGGGTACTCAGGGTGCAGTCAAAAGCGGCGCCGGCGCACAACCGGCTGGCCTGGCCCGGGTCGCCGTCGAGATGGACGAGGATGGTCTTGAGCATGGTCGACTCCGTTCGTGTGCGGCCTGACGGCGCGCGACCACGAAATCATACGCCCGACGAACCCGGATGTCAGGCGCACGTTTGACGGACATCAACCAGTCAGCACGGCCGCCAATACCATCACCAGTCCGACCAGCGACACGAGCCACACCAGCGAGCGCACGAACGGGATGCCGGCCGCATACAGCGGCACGTAGACGATGCGCGCGAGCAAATACAACCAGCACCCCCACAGCGTCAGGTCGCCTTCGCTGCCAGACACATGCGCGATGAGGACGGCGGCGGCAAACAGCGGCAATGTCTCGAACAGGTTGGCCTGGGCGCGTTGCAGGCGCGCCGTGACGGGCCGCGGCGGCGGCGCTTCGCCGTCGCGGGCGCTGGCGTTGTACTGGATGCCGGTCTCCGCGGTGCGCAGGTTAGCTACCAGCATGATCTGGACGAGGGCCAGCACGAGGGTCCAGGCCAGCAGGGTCAGTTCGGTGGTCATCGATATTCCTTGTTGTTGTGGGCGGACGGCTTGCAGTGTCGCGCCTTTCGGTTGACAGGCGCGCACTGCTGACTGCGGTGACGGACTATCTGCGTTCATGTCGGCGCATGACACACGGCGCCAGAGCGCACCAGGCGACCGTGCTTGCCACATCAATCGCCGAGCAGATCGTCCCGTGGCCGCTCCCATTGCGGCACGGGGCCAGGACACGGCTGGTTCGCCAGCGCCGCGAACGGCAGCGTCGAAAAATTGTCTGTGCCGGGTTCGGAAAAGCGGATGTCGGTGGCCTTGCCATCGATCAGCGACGGCACGCGCGCAAAGCGCAGCCAGGCATCGACGCGGCAATCGGCCTGCTGCAACGTGCGCAAGCCGTCGAGATTGCCGCCCTCGCGATAGGTCCATGCCAGCGCAGCGGGGGCAGCGGCGGGGGCGCCGGCGAAACGCGCCGGGCAGGCCTGGACGCCCGTCACGCCAGGGGCCAGGCTCAGTACGCCGAGGCGAATCGCATAGGTGCCCGCGCCGCTATCTGCGGTCACGGTCGCGAACGACCAGCACAGGGGATTGGACGGCATCGCCGACAGCGGCAGGTCCAGCACGCGGCTGCCCGGCTCGGCCTGCGCCAGGGCGCTGCGAACCTGTTCGCGCGCCAGGTGCCCGGCCACGCCCTGCACGGCGACAAAACCGACGCAGACGACGATCGCCGCGACCAGTGGGCCGCTCCCGCCCCGACGCGAGGCCAGCGCGATTGCGCCAGCGACCAGCAGCAGGCCCGCCAGCGATCCCCATTGCAGGAAGCCCAGCGCCGTGAACGCGACCGGTGCGGCCAGCAACAGCGCCACGAACAGCCAGCGCAGCACGCGCCCCGGCACCCGCAGCGCCAGCGCCACGCCCAGCGCGGTCCAGAATACGGGTTCGACGATGAACACCATGTCGCCATACAGCCAGCGCGAATCGAGCGGATAGAACGGATGCACGCCGTACACGTTCAGGAAATCGAACGACAGGTGCAGCACCATGCCGAGCGCGGCCGTGGCGAGGATTGCGTTGCGCGCCGTGCGATCGCCTTGCAGCAGGCGCCGCGCGCCGGGCCACAGCAGCCACATCAGGCCGAGCAGCAGGACGATCTGCGGCAGCGCGAACAGCAGCGTGTGCGTGTGGCCCCGGTGGTGCAGCAGATAGCCGAGGGGTGGCGCCAGCAGCGGCGTGAGCACCAGGTCGAGATCGGGGAAATTGCTGGCCAGTGCGCCGGTGGCCAGCAGGACGCGGCGGCGCGTTCGTCGATGTTGCGGATCCGAGTGGGCCGGCAGGGCGCGCTCGACAAGTTCGCCGAGGGCAAGGCCGACCAGGGAGTGGGTCAAATTATCCATGCGCCAAGTTTAGCCTGAAAAGCAACAGGTTGACCCCAGTCAAGCTTCGTCTGATCGCTACGCAGGATTGACCGAGACGTTTTTGATCCAGATCAAAAATTTTTTAGATAGTCGTCCGTACAATCCAAAACTTGCAATGAGGCAATTTTCTAGGAGAGCGCAGTGCGTCACAACCAGCCAGTCACCACGACCGAATACCAGATGCAAGCCGGGCAGTCGATCGTCTCGAAGACCGATACCAAGGGCCGCATTACCTACGTCAATCCGAACTTCGTCGAGGTCAGCGGCTTTGCCGAATCCGAGTTGCTGGGCAAGGCCCATAATCTGGTGCGCCATCCTGACATGCCGCCCGAGGCCTTCGCCGACATGTGGCGCACGCTGCAGGCTGGTGAGCCGTGGACGGGCCTGGTCAAGAACCGCCGCAAGAACGGCGACTTTTACTGGGTGGTCGCCAATGTGGCGCCGATCCGGGAGCACGGCCGGATCACCGGCTACATGTCGGTGCGCACCGCGCCCACGCGCGAGCAGGTCGAGACGGCAAGCGCGCTGTATCGCAAGTTCAAGGATGGCGACGCGCGCGGCCTGGCCATCGTGCGCGGGCGCGTCGTGCGTGCCGGCTTGCGCGCGCAGCGCTTGCTGGGCGACGTGCCGCTCGGCATGCGGCTTGGCGGGATCATGGGCGGCCAGGCGGCGCTGCTCGTGGCGCTGGGTGTGGCGGTCGATGGCGGCGCATGGCGCGTTGTCGCCGGCGCGGGCGCGCTGGCGACGCTTGCCGCCTGGTATGGCCTGCATCGCAGCATCGTGCGGCCGTTGCACGCCGCGATCGCCACCGTCCACGCGCTGGCCGGCGGCGACCTGGCGCATCGTGCGTCGGCGCCCGTCGGCGGCGAGATGGGGCGCCTGCAACTGGCGCTGCGCCAGTTGACGATCAACCTGACGGCTGTCATCGGCGACGTGCGCGATAACGTCAGCTCGATCGAACACGCCACGCGCGCGATCGCCGCCGGCAATGCCGACCTGGCCAGCCGCACCGAAGCACAGGCCGCAAGCCTCGAGCAGACCGCGGACAGCCTGGCCAACATCGCCCAGGCCGCCAGCCGCAACACGGACAGTGCGGTGCGCGCCGACGACATGGTGCTGGCCGCCACCACCGTGGCCGGGCACGGCGGCCAGGCCGTGCAGCGAGTGGGCGCGACAATGGAGGAAATCAGCGCCTCGTCGAGCCGCATCGGCGACATCATCGGCCTGATCGACGGCATCGCGTTCCAGACCAATCTGCTCGCGCTGAATGCCGCGGTGGAAGCGGCCCGCGCCGGCGAACAGGGACGGGGTTTCGCGGTCGTGGCCGGCGAGGTGCGCAGCCTGGCCCAGCGCACCGCCGGCGCCGCCCGCGAAATCAAGGGACTGATCGAAGCGTCCCGCGCCCACGTCGGCCAGGGCGGCCAGCTCGTCGGCGCTGCCGGCCAGACGATGCGCGACGTGGTGGGCAAGGTGGCCGACGCTGCCGCGATCATGAGCGCGATCACGGCCGCGAGCCGCGAGCAGGCGCTTGACATCGCCGGCGTGAACGCGGCCATGCTGGAACTCGATGCGATCACGCGCCGCAACGCGGCCCAGGTGGAAGAATCGGCCACGGCCTCTGGCAGCGTGGCCGACGAGGCGGCGCGGTTGTCGCTGGCGCTGTCGATCTTCCAGTTCGGAAATGCGGCGAGTGTGAACAAGGCAGACCGCACTGTCCCAATGCAAGGCAGACTCATGCGGGTTTGATGTAAATCAAAGATTCATTCGACCTGGATCAATAAACTTATTACTGATCGTGCCACGTTGCTTCCCGCGACGTGGTCATAGCCGGAGTGTGCTGCTTATGCTGGTCGATGCCGACATCCCATCCGCCGTACGTCCTTTCGAACGTACCTCAGTTCCGTATGCCAGCGCCCAGTTCGATGGCGAGCTGCTGACCAGGCTCGGCAAGTCCGGGCCGCGCTACACCTCGTATCCGACCGCAGACCGCTTCAGCCCCGACTTCGGCGCGGGCGACTACCTGGCTGCCGTGGCAATGCGGCGCCAGCGCGGCAAGCGCCCGCTCTCGCTGTACCTGCACATCCCGTTCTGCGACACCGTCTGCTACTACTGCGCCTGCAACAAGATCGTCACCCGCCAGCGTGACAAGGCGGCTACCTACCTCGCTTATCTCAAGCGCGAGATCACGCTGCAAAGCCGGCTCTTCACCGGCATGAACGCCGTCGAACAACTGCACTTCGGCGGCGGCACGCCGACCTATCTGCTGGACGCGCAGATGGCCGATCTGATGGCGCACCTGCAGGCCAGCTTTCAGTTCGCGCCGGACGCGATCGGCGAGTATTCGATCGAAGTCGATCCGCGCACCGTGACGGTTGAACGCGTGCACAGCCTGCGCCGCCAGGGTTTCAACCGCATCAGCCTGGGCGTGCAGGATTTCGACCCCGATGTACAGCGCGCCGTGAACCGCGTCCAGCCCGAAGCCGAAACCGTGGCCATCATCGACGCCGCCCGCGCCGCCGGTTTTCGCTCGGTCAGTATCGACCTGATCTACGGCCTGCCGAAGCAGACGCTGGCGAGCATGGCGCAGACGCTCGACAAGGTGATTGCAGCCAGCCCGGATCGCATCTCGGTCTATCACTATGCCCACATGCCGCATCTGTTCAAGCCGCAGCGCCGCATCCTCGAGGCCGACATGCCTGCGGCGGCCACCAAGCTCGGCATGCTCCAGCTGTGCATCGAGCGCCTGGGCGCGGCCGGTTATGTGTACATCGGCATGGACCATTTCGCCAAGCCCGGCGACGACCTGGCCGTGGCCCAGCGCCAGGGCCGGCTGCACCGCAACTTCCAGGGCTATTCCACCCATGCCGACGCCGACCTGGTGGCCTGCGGCGTGTCGAGCATCGGCGCCGTCGGCGCAACGTACAGCCAGAACGTCAAGACGCTCGCTGACTATTACGCGCTGATCGACGCCGGCGCGCTGCCGCTCGGGCGCGGCATCCGCCTGGAAATGGACGATCTGCTGCGCCGCGCAATCATCCAGAAGCTGATGTGCCAGTTCGAGCTGTCGATCGCGGCCATCGAGCAGGCGTTTCCGATCGTGTTCGCCGACCACTTCGCGAGCGAGCTGGCGAGTCTGCGCGCCTTGCAGGCCGACGGCCTGGTTCATGTGGATGACGCGTGGATCAGCGTGACCCCCAAGGGGCGCCTCCTGATCCGCAACCTGTGCATGGTGTTTGACCGCTACCTCGGCCGCCCGGCCGACGGGCCGCGTCACTCACGCACCGTCTAGGGCGCGGCGATGAGCGCCGTACTGGATCGCGCGGCGATCGGGGCCGGTTTCAGGGCAGACGGCCTGCGTTACACTGCCTGCGTCTGGACGATCGAGCGTCATGGGACACAGCTCGATCGCGCACGCGCCGTGCTGGTGCGGCGGATGCAGGTGGCCGGCCTGTCGATGATGCAGGTGCTGCTGCATGTGTTTCCGGGGATTGCGCCCGCCTCGGCCGGCATGATCGCGCTGTGCCTGACGCTGCCGGCGCTGCTGTATTCGGCGCAACCGTTTTTCAGCGGCGCCTGGCATGACCTGAAACGGGGCGTGGCCGGCATGGACGTGCCGATTGCGCTGGCGCTGGTGGTCGCCTTTGTCGACAGCTGCACCGCGCTGGTGTTCGATTCCGTGGCGTTGCACTTCGATGCGGTGTCGCTGTTCGCATTCGTGCTGCTGGCCAGCCGCTACCTTGCCCTGTGCGGACAGCCATCGGCATGTCACCGGCCGGCGCGCTCGCCAGAGACCGAACGCATCGCGACCTGGTGCGTGATCGGCCTGTTGGCCCTGACGGCGCTGGTGTACGCGAGCTGGCTGCAGATCGAGCCGGGCCGCGCGTCGCAGGTGGCGCTGGCCGTGTTGATGGTGGTGTGTCCGTGCGCGCTGTCGCTGGCCACGCCGACCGCGCGCGCCGGCACCACTGACGCCCTGCTGCGGCGCGGCGTGCTGGCCTTGCAGCCGCACGCGCTCGATACGATCGATCGTGCCACCCATGTCATCCTGGGCAAGACCGGTACGCTCACGCGCGGCCGGCCGGCCCTGTGCCGGACGGTGGCGGTCGGCGCGCTCGATGACGCGGCCTGTCGCCGCATCGCGGCGGCGCTGGAGGCCGGCAACCCGCATCCGCTGGCGCAGGCCTTGCGCGGCGGCGTGGCCGCGCCGCCGTTGGCCGAGCGGGTGCACATGGCGCCCGGGCAGGGCGTGGAAGGCTGGATCGACGGCGTGCGCTACCGCATCGGCAGCGCGGTCTGGGTGGGCGCTATCGCCGGCGGCACGGCGCGCGGCGCGGCGCCGGCCGGAACGACATCGGTCTGGCTCGGACACGCTGCCGGCTGGCTGGCGCGCTTCGACCTGATCGACCCATTGCGGCCGGAAGCCCTGGCCGTGGTGGAGCGCCTGCGCGCAGCCGGCAAGACCGTCATCCTACTGTCGGGCGACACCCAGCTTGCGGCGCAGGCGGTGGCGGCGCGGCTGGGCATCGCCACCGCCATCGGCGACAAGCTGCCTCGCGAGAAGCTCGCCTGCATACGGCGCCTGCAGGCCGAGGGTGCGGTGGTCGCGGTGGTCGCGATGGCAAGCGCTGTTCAGGGTGACGCGGCGGCGCCGCGCGTGGCCGATGTGGCGATCGCGATGGGATGCGGGGCCGTGCCGGGGCAGCTTCACGCCGATGTGTTGGTGACGGGCGACGATCTGACGCCGCTGGCCGATGCGGTCGACGGCGCGCGGCGTACGCTGGCGGTGATGCGCCAGAACCTGATTGGAGTGGTGGTGTACAACGCGCTGGCGATTCCGGCCGCCGCGACCGGCCTGCTCGATCCGTGGCTGGCGGGCGTTGGCACGGCAGGCCTGTCGTTGCTTGTCACGCTCAATGCGCTGAGGCTGCGTGCAGCGCAGCGGTGAGCCCGTACCGGGTCAGCCTGGCACGGACCGCACCGTGCTGGCGACCACCACGACCACCACGACCAACGCGGCCAGCACCGTCAGCACGGCCAGTGCCGCCATTACAACCCGGCGCCAGGGGCGGCGCGTGTAGGCGCCGTTGGTGATGACTGCGATGTAGCGCTCTTGCGCGCGGCCGCCCCAGGTATGCCAGCCGGCCAGCATGCCGATCGTCGCCGACAACGGCGGCGCCAGGTCGCGTCCGACAGTGCCGCCCAGGCCAATCAGCACGCCGCACATGATGAAGTAGCCGAGCATCATGCAGCACCAGGCCCTGGCTTCGAGGGACTGCTCATCTTCGCCCAGCGTATCCCAGTTGCACATGTGGATGTAGGCGCTGAAGGCGGGCGAGAGCAGCAGGCCCAGGCATGTTGCCGCGCGCGGATTCCACAGGGGCAGGCTCGCATCCAGCGAGCAGGCCTTGCTGGGGATGGTAGATGGGGCGTCCAGCGTGACGTCCAGGCAGGTTTCCACGTTGGCCTCCAATAATTCCGCATGGAAACATCATGCGGGCGACCCGTGTGCTTATCCTTGATGTCCGGCAGGTGGGGCCGATATGTATCACCGGCCCGTGCGCAAACCCAACAGCTCAGGCGCCGTCCGTGGCGCCCAGGCGTGCGATCGCGCGCACATACACCAGTTCTGCGATCAGCTCGACCAGCGTCTGCGTGACGATGATCGCCGGCAGCAGCGGCAGCGCGCCTGGCACGGCAAGCGCCAGCGGCAGGATCACGAGCGAGTTGCGGGTGGCGCCGCTGAAGGCCACGGCGCGGCCGGCGCGCGCATCGAGACCACACAGCCGCGCCACGAGCCAGCCAGCGAGCGGCGCCAGCGCCGCAAAAGCGAGGTAGATGGGGATGACGGCCAGCGCGGCCTCTTGCGACCGGCCCAGTTGCGGCAGCACCGATGCCACCACGACGAACAGCACCAGCGCCGTTGCCGGCACCGGCAACAGGCCAAGCATCGCGGATGCCTGCGCACCGGCGCGCGTGCGCGCGGCCCAGAACTGCACCGCCGCCGCCAGCGCCAGCGGCGCGGCAATCAGCCAGATGAACGCATCGATGAATGGCGCCGGCTGCACCAGCGCGGCGGCGTCGTCGCCCAGCAGGACGCGCAGATACACCGGCAGCATGACCATCTGCGCCACCAGCAGCACGGGCGTTGCCGCGAGCAGCGCGCGCGCATCGGCGCGGCCCAGGTGCGAGAACGTCACCACGTAGTCGATGCAGGGCGCGAGCAGCACGAGCAGGACGCCGAGCCGGATCAATGGCTCGGCCGGCGCCAGCGGCAGCAGGCCCGCGACCAGCAGCGGGATGACAATGAAGTTGGTGACCAGGAGCGCGGCCAGAAAACGCGTGTGCGTGAAGGCCCGCCCCAGTGCCGCCAGCGGCACCTGCAGGAAGGTCACGAACAGCATGAGCGCAAGGGCCGGGTTGACGACGGCGCCCAGCATTGCGGTTGCCGGCATCAGGCCGGCCGCGATGGCGGCCAGTGCGACGGCGCCGAAGTAGATGGCGATCTGCCTGTGTTCCAGCCTGTCGCGCAGTGCTTGCATGGGGATGTCGTCTTCTGTCGGATCGGGCCCGTATTGTAAGATGCCGGTGTCCGATCCATCAGGAGACTATGTGCAGTACCGGAACCTCATGTTGTACTGGCTCGCCCTGGGACTGGGCGGAATGCTGGCCTTTCTCGTGCCCGGCGTCGGCTTCGCGCTGGGCATCGGCGCACTGCTGTATTTTGTCTACGCGATTCCCTACTGGCTGATGTTCGTCGTGTTCCTGCACACGCGCCCGCGCAGCCGCTTCGTGTTCGGCATGAGCCGGCGCACGTTCGCCATCCGGCTGGCCATCGGCGCGGCCGTCGTCTGCATCGGCAGCCTGCTGCTGGGGTGGAAGGTGCTGGCCTGTATCGCGGCCGCGCTGCTCGCCTTTTGCGGCGAGAGCCTGATCAAGGACTGGATGCTCCTGACGGTGCGCGGCTATGTCGAGGATGCGCCGCAGCGGCCGGCGGGGTCGGCACGATAGAGCCGCACAGCGGCGCCGCCTGCGCCGCCCATTCTGTTGCCTGCAGCACAGCGTCGTCGATCGTCGCGCTGCTGCCAGCGGATACTTGCGGCGCGATGCCGCCCCGGATTGGCGCGCCGTCACCGATCGCATAGCGCTTGGTGGTCAAGCCGAGCAGCGAGCCGTCGGCCAGCGTGTGGCTGGCATTGGCGTTGCTGAGACCATGCGTCGTATGACCGAACGTTCGCACCCGCGCGCCTTCGCCCATCAGTGCCACGAGCAGCATTTCGCCCGCGCTCGACGTCGTCTTGCCGCTGACGACGGCAAGCGGGGTGCCGCCGAAGCGCCGCAAGGGATTGGGGCTCGCGCCGGCATGGAACGCATAGGTTTCGCGCAATCCGGGGGGCTGGACGAGCGGCGTGCGCGCGCCGTCGCGGTCAACCCAGCGGGCGAGATTGCCATCAGTAAACAGCGGGTGCATCGCGAACAGCGGTGGCCAGGCGTTGCCGCCAACCTGCGCACTCAGGTCGATAACCAGCGCGCACGCTTTGTCCGCACCTGATGTGGCGGCGTAGTCGCGATTGAAGCGCGCGAGAAATAGCGGCGCCTCGGTCTTGAGCTCACCGAGGCTTTGCGGCGGCGTCCAGCGCAGCACCGGGCCATGTGCGGTCGGCACCAGTGCGAAGGACGACACCTTCGGCTGCGCACGCACCGTGCTCAAGGTCTGCTGGACGTGGCGCTGCCACCTGGGCGCCATGATGAAGGCGTGGCCGTCCGCATCGAGGGTGTTCAGCAAGGCCATGATCGGCGCGAGCACCTGCTGGCGTTCGACTTCGTCGCCGGCGCCATCGAGCGCCGTCAGCAGACGCGCCTTCGCCGCCGCGTAGTCCTCCTGGCTGCGCGGGTACAGCGCCTGCGTTTCGACCAGCTCGATCGCGCGTTGCACCACCGCGCGTGCGGTGGTGATCGGAATGCGATCGACCGGCGCCGCCGTGTCGGCGCTTGCCAGGCCGGTTGCCAGCAGTGTAATGGTCGCCAGCAGGGCATGGTGCAAGGCGCGAAGACAATCGTTACCCACGGGTTTCCTCTCAAACGGTCGAGCATGAATCGTAGCAGCCGTGTGTCATGCAATGTGGTTATTTGGCTCTGCTCCAGGGGCCCGGTACTTACGCCGCGCCGCAACAGTCACGTTGTCACTCTGTTTACTTCCATGTTAGATTCTTGGCGGCAAAAGCAGTATCCGCCGACGACAAACAATCACCAGGAAGCCCACGACATGCCATCGATCCGCCAGCGCAGCACGCGCGCCATCATCGCCGCCCTGTTCATCCCTGCCATGCTGGCCGGGGTTGCCTTGCCAGTTGCCGCCGCGCCGGCGCCCGTCGCCCAGGCCGCCGCCGCCAAGCCCGACGCCGCCTTCAACGCCTGGGCGGACAAGTTCGCCGAAGACTGGGTGCGGCTGTCGCCGCAGTCGGCCACGTCGACCCAGTACTTCAGCGGCGCCGAACAGGCGCGGCTCGACCGCGAACTGACGCCCTTGACCGCCGCGCACCGCCAGAAGGCCGTGACGCTGGCGCGCGAGGGCCTCAAGCGCCTCGACGGTTTCAAGGCCGCGCCGCTGGACGCGACCCAGAAGATCTCGGCGTCGGTGATGCGCTGGTCGCTGGAGAACGTGATCGCCAATGAGCCGTTCGAAGACTACAACTTCGTGTTCTCGCAGTTCAGCGGCGTGCAGGTCGGCCTGGTCAACTTCATGACCAACACGCACCCGATGCGCAACAAGCAGGACGTGGACAGCTACCTCGCGCGCCTGGACCAGGTGGGCACGCGCATGGACGAAGCACTGGCGCGCGCACGGGGCGCCGCGGCAAAGCAGCTGATCCCGCCGCGGTTCATTCTCGAACGCGCGCAGTTCCAGGTCGATCACTTCCTGAAGCCGTCGGCCGCCGAAAATGTGTTCGTGACGTCGCTGGCCGAACGCAGCGCCGAACTGAAAGACCTCACGCCTGAAGCGCGCAGCGCCGCCATCGCGCGCGCCACCCGTACCGTCGAAGAGAAGATCCGGCCGGCGTACACGCGCGTGCAGGGCTTCATGGCGGAAATCCACCCGCGTACCGGTGACGTCGCCGGCATCTCGCGCTTGCCGAATGGCGCCGCGGCGTATGCGCGCGCGCTGGAAAACTTCACCAGCACCAAGCTCACGGCCGACCAGATCCACACGATCGGCCTGCGCGAAGTGGCGCGCATCGAAGCGGAGATGGACAAGCACCTGCGTTCGCTGGGCCTCACCGAGGGCGGCATCGAGGCGCGCATGAAACAGCTCGACGCGCGCTTCCAGCCGAAAGGCGAAGGCGATCCACGCCCTGGCATCATCGCAAGCTATAACGAGATGGTGCGCGATGCCGAGCGGCGTAGTGCGCCGCTGTTTAATCTCAAGCCGCGCGCACCGGTGGACGTGCGCCGCGTGCCGCCGATGACCGAGCCGTCGGCCGCTGCCCACTACAGCATGCCGGCGCCGGATGGCACGCGCCCGGGCATCTTCTGGGTGCCGCTGGTGGGCCCGACCTTCCCGATGATCCGCATGCGCAGCCTGTCGTACCACGAGGCCGTGCCGGGCCACCACTTCCAGCTCGCGATCCAGCAAGAGATGAAGGATCTGCCGAAGTTCCGCAGCCAGCGCATCTTCAGCGGCGGCAGCGCGCACTCGGAAGGCTGGGCGCTGTACACCGAGCGCCTGGCAGTGGAGCAGGGCTGGTACGAAGGCGACGTGCCGGGCCTGCTCGGCGCATTGGGTTCGGAACTGTTCCGCGCCCGCCGCCTCGTGGCCGACACCGGCCTGCACACCAAGGGCTGGACGCGCCAGCAGGCGATCGACTACGGCATGGGCGTGCAGGAGACCGAGCGTTATATCGTCTGGCCGGGCCAGGCCAATGCCTACATGATCGGCATGCTACGCATCCTGGAACTGCGTCAGAAAGCGCAGACGGAACTGGGCGACAAGTTCTCGCTGCCGGCGTTCCATGACCTGGTGCTGGGCGCCGGATCGGTGCCGCTCGATGTGTTGGGTAATCTGGTGGATAACTGGATCGCGGGGCAGAAGAAGGCGTGATTTCTTGAGGCGGTATAGCAGCCGCTCGGTCATTTAATCGTTAGCACCAGCACGTCATCCCCGCCTCCGCGGGGATGACGCTTTTATGCCAATGGAATAACGATGTACAGCGTGGTCTCAACGACCCGGTGATCTGGGTTAAAACTCTGTGGTACGAATGCAAATGATAATGATTATCGTTTACATATATTTACATTCCCGAGTAGAATCATTGTTTTTCAAGCAGTGTTCCACTCACTCACAGCCAAAGAGACCGCCTCGCCATGAAAGCAATAACAAGCCGCAAGCATTCGTCCACCCGCAACCAGGTCATGAGCACCGCCCTGGCCGCCGTCCTGCTGCCTCTAGGCGCGCAGGCTGCCGGCGTCGATGCAGCAGCACCGGCAGCCGTCGTACCTGAATCCAAGGTCGAAATCGTCGGCAAATACGAAAACGCCTTCCGCGCCGAGCAGGCGTCGTCGCCAAAGTACACCGAGCGCCTGGTCGACACCGCGCAGACGCTGCAGGTGATCAAGAAAGAGCTGTTCGAGCAGCAGGGCGCCCTGACGCTGACCGAAGCCCTGCGCAACACCCCTGGCGTGGGCGCGTTCTTCCTGGGCGAGAACGGCAACACCAATACTGGCGATGCAATCTTCATGCGCGGCTTCGACACGTCCAGCTCCATCTTTGTCGATGGCGTGCGCGACATCGGCTCGATCTCGCGCGACGTGTTCAACCTCGAACAGATCGAAGTGCTCAAGGGCCCGGCCGGCACCGACAGCGGGCGCGGCTCGCCCACCGGTTCGGTCAACCTGGTCTCGAAAAAAGCCACCATGACAAGCGGCATGTCGGCCGCGCTTACCGGCGGCAGCGGGTCGCAAAAGCGCGTCACGGCCGACGTCAACCAGGTGCTCAATGAAGAACGCGGCATCGCGCTGCGCCTGAACGTGCTGGGCCAGGACTCGGGCAGCGCCTCGCGCGACGTGGTCGAGAACAAGCGCTGGGCCGTCGCGCCGAGCATCGGCTTTGGCCTGAATGGCGCCACGCGCGTGCACCTGGACTACCTGCACGTCGACCAGAACAACATCCCCGACGGCGGCGTGTTCGTCATCGGCCTGCCCGGCTACACGAGCCCGGATCGCACCCGTCCTTTCATCACCGACGGCAAGAAGGTCGACCCGAAGAACTTCTACGGTTCGACCGGGGACTACGACGACGTGACAGCCGACATGGGCACCGTGCGCATCGAGCATGACTTCTCGCCGACGATGAAGCTGCAGAACACGAGCCGCTACGGCAAGACGTCGCAGGACTACCTGCTTACGGCCTTCCTGACCAGCGCCGCCAACCTGGGCACCCCGAACCCGGCCGACCCGAACACCTGGACCCTGGCGCGCAGCATCCGCACCGGCAAGGACCAGGAAAACAAGATCCTGACCAACGTGACGACCCTGACGTCGCAGTTCAACACCGGCGCAGTGGGGCACACGCTGGTGGGTGGCCTGGAAGTGACGAGCGAACGCCAGACCACCTGGAGCCTGACGGGCCTGGGCACGCTGCCGGCGGCGAACATGTACAACCCGAACCCGAACGACGCGCCGACCACGCCCGTGAACGTGCGCCGCACCGGCGCCTACAACGAAGGCGAAGTCGACACCCAAAGCCTGTACCTGTTCGACACGGCCAAGATCGGCGAGCGCTGGATCCTCAATGGCGGCGTGCGGGTCGACCATTTCCGCGCCGATTATTCGACCGTGACCCTGACCAATAACGTGCTGGTGCCAGCCCGCTTCAAGGTCGGCGACAATCTGGTTAACGGCAAAATCTCGGCCCTGTACAAGCCAACCGCCAACAGCAGCGTGTATGCATTGGTGGCCAGCTCGAAGCAGCCGCCGGGCGGCAACTTCACGGTCTCGGGCAGCGCCAACAGCGCGCAGAACCCGATCTACGATCCGCAAGAATCGACCACCAGCGAAATCGGCGGCAAGCTCGATCTGCTCAAATCGAAGCTGTCGCTGTCGGCCGCGCTCTATCGCACCGACGTCAAGAACGAGGTCGAGCAGGATCCGGTCGATCTGCAGTATTACCAGACAGGCGAGAAGCGCGTGCAGGGCATCGAGCTGGGCGCGACGGGCGAACTGGCCCCGCATTGGCTCGTCAGCGCCGGCTACACGTATATGGACACCAGCGTCGAACAGGGCCGCAACGTGACCGCCTCGGGCGAGAACAGCCTGACCTACACGCCGAAGCAGGCTTTCACCGCATGGACCTCGTACGACCTGCCATGGGGCCTGCGCATCGGCGGCGGCGCGCGTTTCTCCGACAAGCTCAAACGCGGCACCGACGGCGCCATCGGCACGCCGGCCTTCACCGACTCGTACTGGGTGTTCGACGCGATGCTGGGCTACCGCCTGACGAAAAACATCGACCTGCGCCTGAACGTGTACAACCTGGCCGATGAAAAATACGTCGCTGCGATCAACAAGAGCGGCTACCGCTACACGCCGGGCGTGGCCCGTTCGGCCAGCCTGACGGCCAATATCGGGTTCTGATACGCGTGCACGACGGACCGGCGGGTGGCGCTTGCGCTATACTCGCCGGCCATGCGCATACAGCTTTTTTCCGACCTTCACCTCGAACGGTACCCCGACTTCCAGCCGCAGATCCTGCCCGGCCTCGATGTCGTGGTGCTGGCCGGCGACATCGGCTCATACCAGAGCGGCTCGCGCCTGCTCACGCCGGACTTCGGGCTCGAACGTTTTTCACCGCTGCTGGTGCCAGCCCTGGCGAAGGTAGCGGTGCTGTTCATCCCCGGGAACCACGAATTCGATGCGCTCGACTACGACGCGACCTGGGCGCGGCTGCGCGAGACGTGCGCGCGGCTGGGCATCACCTGGCTCGATCGCGAAGTGGTCACGATCGGCGGCGTGCGCTTCATCGGCACCACGCTGTGGAGCGACTTTGACGCGCTGGTGGAAGAGGGCGCGACGCTCACGAAGCAGCTGCAGCAGCGCACCAAGGCCTTCCGCGCCGCGAACTACTATCTGAGCAAGAACACCACCCTGAAAGATGGCGAGCCGGTGCTGGCCGAAGGCATCCGCGCGATGTCGCTCGATTGCCAGGCCTGGCTGCGCGCGGCACTGGCCACGCCGTTCGATGGCAAGACCGTCGTCGTCACGCACTTTGCGCCGAGCCTGGAAAGCGCCGACCCGCGCTACGGCAAGACGCCAGGCACGGCCGGCTTCTGCAATGCCCTCGATGACCTCTTCAAGTTCGCGCAGGTGTGGCTGCATGGCCACCTGCACTGCGCCAACGATTACGTCGTCGAGGGCCGCGACGGTCCGCTGTCGTGGGGTTGCCGCGTCGTGGCCAATCCGCTCGGGTATCTGAGCAAGGGCGAGCAGGAAGGGTATCGCCCGAACCTGGTGATCGAGCTGTAATTACTCTTGCGGCGGACTTTCGCGCGTCAGGTTGTCCATCAGCGTGTCGATGCTGTCCACCTGCGGCGGCTCCTGTTGCGGCGGCTGCGGCGGCTGCTCTGCATATTCCGCATATACCCAGTCGCCATTGACGTGCGCCACGCCCTCGGGCACCAGCGGCGCGCGCCGCGGCACCTTCGCCAGCGCGACGCGCATATAGTCGACCCAGATCGGCAGCGCGAGCGTCGAGCCGAATTCGCGGCCGCCCAGCGAGCGCGGCTCGTCGTATCCCATCCACGCCACCGCCACCACCGGGCCGCCATAGCCGGCGAACCAGCCATCGATCGCATTGCTGGTGGTGCCGGTCTTGCCAGCCAGGTCGTCGCGCCCCAGTTGACGCGAGGCCGCCGTCGCCGTGCCCACGCGCGTCACGTCGCGCAGCATGCTGTCGACGATGAAGGCATTGCGCGCATCGAGCACGCGTGTGGGGTCCTTGCGCGCCTGTTCATAGACGACCTTGCCGTCGCCGTCCTGGATACGGGCGATCAGCCAGGGCTCGACCCGGTTGCCGCCGTTGGCGATCACGGCGTAGGCGCCGGCCATCTGCAGCGGCGTGACCGCGCCCGTACCCAGCGCCATGGTCAGGTTGCGCGGCTGGCGCGCGGCGTCGAAGCCGAAGCGCGCCAGGTGCGCGCGCGTGTCGTCGACGTCGATCGCCTGCAGCATGCGCACCGTGGGCACGTTTCTCGAACGCGACAGCGCATGGCGCACGGTCACCAGACCCTCGAAGACATTGTCGTCGTTGCGCGGCGACCAGTTGGCGTAGGCCTTCTCGCCGCCGACCTCGAGCGGCGCGTCAAGGATCGGCGTGCCGGGAAAGAAGCCGCGTTCCAGCCCTGCCGAGTACACGAACGGCTTGATGCTCGATCCCGGCTGGCGCCAGGCCTGCGTGACGTGATTGAACTTGTGCAGCCCGAAATCGAAACCTCCCACCAGCGCGCGGTAGGCGCCCGTTTCGGCATCGATCGCGACGAATGCGGCCGCCACTTCCGGCAATTGCGTGATCGCCCACGCGCCTTGCGTCCTGGTCAGGCGGATGACGGCGCCCGGCGCGAGCTTCAGGCCGGCCTTTGCTTTCGGCGCCAGCGCGCTTGCGGCGAAACTCAGGCCAGGGCCGCTGATCTCGATCGTCTCGCCATTGCCCGTTGCGGCCCGCACCCGCTTGGCCGACGCGCTCATCACGACGGCGGCCACGAAGCCATCGACGGCCGGGCGCTTCTGCAGCGCGGTGGCCACCGCATCTTCTCGCGCATCGCCCGCACCAGGTAACGTGATGCGCGCCTCCGGACCGCGATAGCCGTGACGCCGGTCGTAGGCGACGACGTTGCGGCGCACCGAGTCCCAGGCCGCCTCTTGCTCGGCGGCGATGACGGTGGTCGTGACCGTGATGCCGCGTTCGTACGCCGCCGCGCCGAAGCGGGTGTGCACAGCCTGGCGCGCGATCTCGGCGACCCAGGCGGCGCGCCCCTTGATGCCCGCGCCGTCGCGCCTGAGCGTCAATGGCTCGGCCAGCGCGCGCCGGTACTGCGGCTCGCTGATCGCCTTGAGTTCGAACATGCGGCGCAGTACGGTGTGCTGGCGCTTCTTCGCCGCCGCTGGATTGGTAATCGGATTGCTGCTCGACGGATTTTGCGGCAGGCCGGCGAGCATCGCCGTCTCGGCCAGCGTCAGCTCGTTCAGCGATTTGCCGAAGTAGGTGCGCGCCGCGCTGGAGAACCCGTACGAACGCTGGCCCAGGTAGATCTGGTTCAGGTAGACCTCGAGGATCTGGTCCTTGCTCAGGGCTTTTTCGATCTTGTAGGCCAGCGCGACCTCGGTCAGCTTGCGCGGCAGCGTTTTGTCGCGCGAAAGAAAAAAGTTGCGCGCCACCTGCATCGTGATGGTCGAGGCGCCCTGGCTGCCGAAGTCACTGAGGTTGGCCTTGGCCGCGCCGAGCGCGCGGATCCAGTCGATGCCGCCGTGTTCATAGAAGCGCGTGTCTTCGATGGCCAGTACGGCCGTCTTCATCAGGGCCGGCACTTTGGCGATCTGCACGAAGTCGCGCCGTTCGGCGCCGAATTCGCCGATCAGCACCTTGTCGGCGCTGTAGACGCGCAGCGGAATCTTCGGGCGGTAGTCGGTGACGGCGCTGATGTCCGGCACGTCCGGCAGGATGGACGCGGCGGCCACGAGTGGGCTGGCTGTCAGAACCAGGCCAACGACGCGGGCCACGCAGGCGAAGCGAGCAGAGCGAAAAATGGAACGATCAACATTGGACATGACAGGGCTTTGGGCGAGGGAATCGGGACTGCATGAAACCGATCTTATCAATCAAAACTCGTCGCGCCGCTGACGACCCATGACGTCGCACAGCCTGCACCGCCAGGGCGCACACGCCGCTACCTTGCCCCCGTCCCGGCACCACACCACAACACCGCCCAACCCAAGAAACCAATTAGGGTCAGAGTAGATTTATTGGGCAATTACCTAAAGTTGTCAAACAATTCGACTCCGACCCTAATTAATTTTCGGGGATATAGCGCTACCAAAATCGACTTTCGATTCCGTACCTCAAGATGTTGTCTGAGAGGTTTAAATTTGTTGCCACAGCGGTCAAAATTAATCAGGGTCAGAGTCGATTTATTGGGCAATTATCGAAAGTTGTCAAACAATTCGACTCTGACCCTAATTAGGCCTTGGGGTGGTGCGGTGGTGGTGCAGGCGAGAGATTGGACGGGGCTGTCAAGCTATTGGGCTGCATATTTCCGTGCCCGCCGCGAGCGCTTTGAGCTTGGCCGGGTCGAGGATGATGATCTCGCGCTTGTCGACCTCGAGCCAGCCCTGCTTTTTAAAGCGCGACAGCAGGCGGCTGATACTCTCGATGGTCAGGCCGAGGTAATTGCCGATGTCTTCGCGCGACATGCGCAGCTGGAACTGCGTGCTTGAATAGCCGCGCGCTGCGTAGCGCGCCGACAGGTTCACGAGGAAGACCGCGAAACGCTGCTCGGCGCGCATATTGCCAAGCAAGAGCATGACGTTCTGCTCGCGCGTGATCTCCTGGCTCATGATGCGGTGGAAGTGGCGCAGCAGCGCCGGCACGACGCCGAACAACTCCTCCAGGCGCGCGAACGGGATCTCGCACACCTCGCTGTCCTCGAGCGCCACGGCGTCGCAATGGTGGGTGCCGCCGATCGCGTCCATCCCGAGCAGTTCGCCCGCCATCTGGAAGCCCGTGATCTGCGCCTCGCCACCGGCATTGACCTGGAAGGTCTTGAAGTGGCCGAAGCGCACCGCGTACAGGTTGCGAAACGGTTCGCCCACGGTGTACAGGCGCTCGTCGCGCGCCAGCCGGCGGCGCCGGCCGATGATCTGGTCGAGGCGGACGATGTCGGCGTCTTCCAGTCCCATCGGCAGGCATAGCTGGTGCATGCTGCAAGATGCGCACGACTTGAGCGCCTGGGCCGTGAGAATGGGTGCGGTCGGGGAGGGTATGGCTGGGATCATCGGGTTGGCCGGCAGAGGTTCAGGCCAGATTATAGACCTGCCGGTTCGTCGGACCTGGTATCGTCGTGCTGGCCCTTCGACTCCGTGACCTTCACGCCGCGCCGGGCCAGGCTCTCGCGCAGCAGGAACTCGATTTCAGCGTTCACGCTGCGCAGGTCGCGCGCGGCCAGCCGCTGCAGCTCATCCCACAGCGCCGGGTCGATCCGTAGTGCGAACGCTTTTTTTCCTGGACTTGCCATGCTGGTCGGCCGCTAGTTGTACAGCGTGCCCGTGTTGATGATCGGTTGCGTTTCTTTATCGGAGCACAGCACCACAAGCAGATTGCTGACCATCGCCGCCTTGCGCTCGTCGTCCAGTTCAACGATGCCGCGCTCGGACAAACCCTTGAGCGCCGCTTCCACCATGCTCACGGCGCCATGCACGATCTTGCTGCGGGCGCTGATGATGGCTTCGGCCTGCTGGCGCCGCAGCATCACCTGGGCGATTTCGGCGGCGTAGGCCAGGTGGGTCAGCTTGGCGTCGAGCACCTCGACACCGGCCGCCTCGAAGCGCGCCTGCAGCTCGGTCTTGAGCGCGTCGGCCACGACATCCATGCCGGCGCGCAGCGTGGTTTCACCCTGGGGCAGATCTTCGCCTTCGTCGTAGGCATATTGCGAGGCCAGGTGGCGCAGCGCGGCTTCGGCCTGGATCGACACGTAGCGCTCGAAATCGTCGACCTCGAACACGGCCTGCGCGGTGTCGCGCACGCGCCAGACGACGGCTGCGCTGATCTCCACCGGGTTGCCGCGCTTGTCGTTGACCTTGAGCGTGGGGGCGTTGAAGTTACGGGCCCGCAGCGACAGGCGCCGCTTGACGTACAGCGGAAAGGCCCAGCGCAGGCCTTCGCTGCGGTCGGTGCCGATGTACTTGCCGAACAGCGTCAGGATCGCGCTCTCGTTCGGCTGCAGCATGAACAGGCCCGTCAGGCACAGCAGGCCGGCCAGTCCCGACGCCACCGCGCCGAGCAGGTGCAGGCCATCGGGTGTCTCGATCCCGGTCTTGAACAGGTACGCCGCACCCAACAGGAAAGCAATCCCGGCACAAGCGGCCAGGTAGCCATTTGCGGACGAAAATGCCTTTTCGCGGCGGGTGTGCGATGCGTTCATGCTTGACCTCTTCTGGGTGGATGTGACATCAAAGTGATATCACTTTAGGATCGCCAGAAATTCTTGTCAAGCAATTTAGAGAACGCGCCGATACGACGGAACAGGCGCTAGTCGGCCAGGCCCTTTTGCAGCAGCTCGGCCACCAGTTCATTGAGCTCGACACCGCGCTCCTTGCTGAGGGTCTGCAACTGCGCCACCAGAGTGCTGTTGAGCTTTACTGCAAACGGCACCAGTCCCAGCGCGCGCTCGCGTTCGCGCTGTTCGCGGCGATCCGGCGCCGTATCCTTGGCCGGCGCGCCGATGACGGCGCCCCTGGCTGCCATCTGGCGTTGAATCTTCTTGGCGTCGCCTTTTGCCATGTCCGTCTTTTTCATCACGTGCCTTAAGTTTGTTGGAGCCGAATTCTACTCTCGAAACGCGGAGCCGCCGTGAATCGGCAAACGGACCGCATTTGGTGGCATCATGAGCTTGGCAGTATGACCCCGAACAGGAGACCACCATGACGCCCACCCAGCGCTTCCTGCAGGCGCGCGACTTCCTCCAGCAGCACCGGCTCGATTACGACACCGCGTACCGCGACTACCAGAGCCCGCAGCTGACCACCTTCAACTGGGCGCTCGACTTCTTCGACCACCAGGCGCAGGACAACCACAACGTCGCGCTGTGGGTCGTCGACGAAGACGGCGCCGAGCGCAGGATCACCTTCGCCGACATGGCCGCGCGCTCGAGCCAGGTGGCCGAATACCTGCGCAACCGCGGCGTGCGTCGCGGCGACCGGGTGCTGCTGATGCTGCCCAATCGCGTTGAGCTGTGGGAAGTCATGCTGGCCGGGATCAAGCTGGGCGCCGTGCTGGTGCCCACCACGATGCTCATTGCGGGCGACGACCTGGCTGACCGGCTCGAGCGCGGCGCCGTCAAGCACGTGATCGCGCAGGCATCCGAGGTGCACAAGTTCGCTGCGCTGCCGGGCAGCTTTACCCGCATCGCGGTGGGCGGCACGCACGACGGCATGCACGAACGCGGGCACGAACGCTGGCACGACTACGCCGCGAGCCACGACGTGGTCAGCGTGTTCGAACCCGAGGGCGAGACGCTGGCCACCGATCCGCTGCTGCTGTACTTCACGTCCGGGACCACGGCGCGGCCCAAGCTCGTGCTGCACACGCACCAGAGCTATCCGGTGGGCCATCTGTCGACAATGTACTGGATCGGCCTGCAAGCGGGCGACATCCACTGGAATATCAGCTCGCCTGGCTGGGCCAAGCATGCCTGGAGCTGCTTCTTCGCGCCCTGGAACGCCGGCGCGACCGTCTTCGTCTACAACTACGAACGCTTCGCCAGTCCGGTCGTATTGAGCGTGATCGAGCGCTGCGGCGTGACCTCGCTGTGCGCGCCGCCGACCGTCTGGCGCATGCTGATCAAGGAGAACCTGGCCGCGTACAAGCCGGCTCTGCGTGCGCTGGTGGGGGCCGGCGAGCCGCTCAATCCCGAGGTCATCGAGCAGGTCGAACGCGCCTGGGGTGTCCGCATCCGCGACGGCTTCGGGCAGTCCGAGACCACCTGCCAGATCGGGAATTCGCCCGGCCAGCCGATCAAGCCCGGCTCGATGGGCCGCGCGCTGCCGGGCTACCGCATCGCGCTGCTCGACCTGGACGACGCCCCTGCAACTGAAGGCGAGATCGCGATCGACCTGGCGTCGAACCCGATCGGCGTGATGGTCGGCTACGAGGGCAATGCGGACAAGACGCGCGACGCGATGCGTGCAGGTCACTACCACACGGGCGACACGGCTGCAGTCGACAGTGACGGGTATTATTTTTATGTGGGCCGCAATGATGACGTGTTCAAGTCGGCCGACTACCGCATCAGCCCATTCGAGCTCGAGAGCGTGCTGATCGAGCACGAAAGTGTGCTCGAGGCGGCGATCGTGCCCAGCCCCGACCCGCTACGCCTCGCGGTGCCGAAAGCGTTTGTCACGCTGCGCGCCGGCGTGGCGCCGAGCCGCGAGATCGCTGCCGCGCTGTTCGCGTTCAGCCGCGCGCGTCTCGCGCCATATCAACGGATCCGGCGCATCGCGTTTCGCGAGCTGCCCAAGACCATCTCGGGCAAGATCCGGCGTGTCGAGTTGCGGCGCGAAGAAGCGGGGCGATCGAGCGCCCCGCCCGATGCGCTCGAATACCGCGAAGAAGATTTTCCGGCATAGCCGCAAGTGTGCGGCGTTCGGAGCGAAAGCAGCCATAATGGACGCTCCCCTTTTTCTCGTCCATGCGCCAGCCCGATGACCACCAAGCGAACCACACCAACGCCTACCGCCACCAGCACGGCCGCCACCGGCCCGTCCTACGAAGTACGCCAGTCGCCCATTCACGGCAACGGCGTGTTTGCCCGCAAGCCGATCGCTGCGGGCGAGCGCATCATCGAGTACCGCGGTGAGCGCATCAGCTGGGACGCCGCGACCGAGCGCGCCGAAAAAGCCGGCGGCCCGATCAACCACACCTTCTATTTCAGCCTGGCCGACGGCCGTGTGATCGATGGCGGCCGGCGCGGCAACGAGGCGCGCTGGATCAACCATGCCTGCTCGCCCAACTGCGAAGCGTTCGAAGAAGACGGCAAGGTGTATATCCACGCGATGCACGACATCGACGCGGGTGAAGAGCTGAACTACAATTACGCCCTGATCTACGAAGAGCGCCACACGCCCAAGCTCAAGAAAGTGTTCGCCTGCCGCTGCGGTACGCCCGGCTGCACGGGCACGATGCTTGCGCCAAAGCGCCGCACCCGCACGCCAGCCGCCGGCAAATAAACAACCCTGGCCTGGTCCGTCATCGACCTGGAGCAACGATGAAACCTGTAGTCCGCAGCCTGCTTGAAACCGACCTGTACAAATTCACGATGTGGCAGGCTTTGCTGCACAGCCATCCGGGCGCCACCGGCGAGTATGAATTCCGCTGCCGTAACGAGCCGGCCTATCCGCTGGCAGAGCTCAAGGCCGACATCGAGCGCGAGCTCGATCACCTGTGTTCCATGATGTTCACCGAGGCCGAGGTCGCGTACTTGCGTGGGCTTCGCTTCATCAAGGGCGACTTCGCCGACTTCCTCACGCTGTTCCGTTTCCAGCGCAAGTTCATCGAAGTCACCACCGATGGCCCGCACCTGCGCATCCGCGCCAGCGGCCCGCTGGTGCACGTGATGGGCTATGAAATCTTCGTGCTCTACATCGTCAACGAGCTGTATTTCCGGCGCTTCGACCAGGCCGAGGCACTGCGCGAAGCGCGCGCGCGTTTGCGCCAGAAGATCGACGAGCTGCGCGCGTTTGGCGACGAGGCACCGCGCGCCAACCCGTTCGAGTTCTTCGACTTCGGCGTGCGCCGCCGTTTTTCGGGCGAGTGGCACGACGAAGTGGTGCAGACGCTGGCGCGCGAACTGCCCGTCTATTTCAAGGGCACGTCCAACGTCTACCTGGCCTACAGATTCAACCTGGTCCCGATCGGCACCATGGCGCACGAATACCTGCAGGCGCACCAGGCGTTCGGTACGCGCCTGGTCGACTTCCAGAGCGCCGCGCTCGAGAACTGGGTGCAAGAATACCGGGGCGACCTGGGCACCGCGCTCACCGACGTCGTGGGCATGGACGCGTTTCTCGCCGACTTCGACCTGTACTTCGCCAAGCTGTTCGACGGCTTGCGCCACGATTCGGGCGACCCGGTCGTGTGGGGCGAAAAGGCGCTGGCGCATTACGCCAAGCTGCGCATCAATGCGCGCACCAAGCGCCTCGTGTTCTCGGACGCTCTGACCATCCCGAAGGCCCTGAACCTGTACCGCCATTTCGCCGACCGCGTGATGACGGGCTTCGGCATCGGCACCAAACTCACCAACGATACGCCTTTCCCGGCGATCAATATCGTCATGAAGCTCGTGCGCTGCAACGGCCAGCCGGTGGCCAAGCTGTCGGACGAGCCGGGCAAGTCGCAGTGCACCGACGTCACCTACATCGCCTATCTGCGCCAGGTGTTCAACCAGCCGGTGTAGTTACCGATTGCCCCGCTGTCAAACCATTAACGACCTGTTCCGCTCGTCGTGTCGCGGCGCTGCGGTTTCGGCGCGGCGCGCTTGTTTGTCTTGTTCGCAGTCGTCTTCTTCGCAACGGCCTTTTTCGCAGGCGCGTTCTTCGCTACAGTCTTCTTGCGCGGCTTGTCTTCTTCATGCCGCAAGCGCTGCTGCAGCATCGCCAGCACGGCCGCTTCTTCGGGCTGCAGCGCGTGCAGGTCTTCGGCCAGTTTTTCTTCGGTCCGCTCGCGCATCACTTCCAGCGGCGCGCCGTCGAGATACGCGTCCAGCACGGCCGGATGCACATAGCACTTGCGGCAGATCGTCGGCGTGTTGCCGAGCTTTTCAGCCACCGACTCGATCGCGCGCACGATATTCTTCTTGGCCTGCGTCTCCGAGTCGAACTTTTCAAATTCCTGTAATGCCAGCGCCGCCAGCACGGTGCCCGACCAGGTGCGGAAATCCTTGGCCGTGTACTCTTCGCCGGTGATGGCGCGCAGGTAGTCGTTGACGTCGCTCGAGTCGACGCTGTGCGTCTCGCCGTCTTCGTCGATGTACTGGAACAGTTCCTGGCCCGGCAGGTCGCGCGTGCGCTTGACGATGCCGGCCAGGCGCCGGTCGTGCACCTTGACCTTGTGGTACACGCCGCTCTTGCCACGGAAGCTGAACTCGACGTCGCTGCCGTCGACCCGCACGTGGCGGTTACGCAGCGTCGTCAGGCCGAACGACTTGTTCGTGCGTGCGTACTCCTCGTTCCCGACCCGCATCATGGTCGCCTCGAGCAGGTACACGATCGTGGCCAGCACTTTTTCGCGCGGCAGGCCGGGCAATTTGAGGGCGCGGTCGACTTCATGGCGGATCGTCGGCAGCGCGTCGCCGAACTTGAGCATGCGTTCGTATTTCACTTCGTCACGCGCCGTGCGCCACTTGGCGTGGTAGCGGTATTGCTTGCGTCCGCGCGCATCGCGTCCGGTCGCCTGCAGGTGGCCGTTGGCTTGCGCGCAGATCCACACATCCTGCCAGGCCGGCGGGATCACCAGGCTCTTGATGCGCGCCAGCGTGGTCTCGTCTTCTACCTGCTCGCCGTGGGCATCCAGGTAGCGAAACCCATCCTTCACGGCCTCGCGGCGGATGCCCGCGCGGCCGTCGTGCACGTAGCGCAGGCCGGCCGCGCGCGCGGCGCTGGTGGAGTCTTTGGCGTCGCTGGCTTCGATCGCATCGGGTGTCTGGCTTGGCATGGGCATTCTTCGGTCAGGTGAATATCGGCCCGATGCTACGCCCGTGCACGCGCGCGCACTGTACGCGAGATAACGGAGCGCAGGGCAGTCGCGGTTCAGCGGTAGCGCGCCTCGACCAGGTCGATCTCGCGCAGAAGCTTGCGCGCGACTTCGTCCGACAGCGTATTGCGGCGCGCCATGCTCAGCAGCACCGCGCGTTCCTGCTCCAGCGCGGCCAGCCGGTAGTGGCGCTCGGCGCTTTCGGCGGCGCGCGCATGCGCCGGATCGACGTCGCCACCGCTGCCGCCATCGAGCCGGTACTGGTACAGGCTGCGCACCTGGTCGACCGCACTGGCGTGCATTTCGATCGCGCCTTGCGCATCGCAACCCGACGTTGGCGGCGGTGGCGGCGCCTTGGCGATTGCGTCGAGCGCGGCCAGCGCCGCCGCGTGGCGCGCGCGCGCCTCTTCGCTGTCATGGGCCGAATCGCGTGGCAGCTCGAGCCCGCGCAGCACCCGTGGCAGGCCGACGCTGGCCAGCACCAGCGAGACGACGATCACCGCGCTGGCCATGAAAATCGCCAGGTCGCGGCCCGGAAACGGTGCGCCGCCGGGCATCGCCAGCGGCAGCGTGAGCACGCCGGCCAGCGTAATGGCGCCGCGCACGCCGGCCAGCGAGGTGGCCAGGATCAGGCGCGGATTCGGCCGATAGAACGGCAGGTTCTGGCGCCGGGCGTTGAGCAGCGTCAGGCGCAGCGAGACCCAGACCCAGACGAAGCGCAGCAGGATCAGGCCGAAGCTGATCGCCAGCGCGTTGGTGGCCAGCCACCAGACATCGTTCGCGCGCGGCAGTTCGGGTGCGACCAGGGCCGCCTTGACGATGCTCGGGAGCTGCTCGCCCAGCAGCACGAACATGATGCCGTTCAGCGCGAACTGCACGGTGTCCCAGACCACCGCGCGCCGCACGCGCGTGGTGGCCGCGGCGCGTCCACTCAATTCGACGTAGCTCATCGTCACGCCGGCCGCCACCGCCGCCAGGATGCCTGACGCTTGCAGGTGCTCGGCCGCCAGGTAGGCGCCGAACGGCAGCAGCAGGTTGATCAGGATGGGCGAGCCGCTTTCTTCGCCGATGCGCGCGGCCAGCTGGCGCTGGGCCCAGCTCACGCCGAGCGTGATCCCCACGCCGATGGCCACGCCCGCCAGCGCCACCCACAGGAACGTGAGTGTGGCCTGGCCCAGCGAAAAGGTGCCGGTGAGGGCGGCGGCCACGGCGAAGCGGAAGCACACCAGGCCGCTGGCGTCGTTGAGCAGCGATTCGCCCTCGAGGATGTGCATCAGGCGCGGAGGGATCGGCACGCGCGCGGCAATCGACGACACCGCGACCGGATCGGTGGGGGCCAGGATCGCGCCGAGCGCGAAGCACACGGCCAGCGGCAACGAGGGAATCAGCCAGTGGATCAGGAAGCCCGCGCCGAGCACCGTAAACAGGACCAGGCCCAGGGCCAGTTCGAGGATCGTGGAGCGATCGCGAAACAGGCCGATCTTGGGGATGCGCCAGCCGTCGAGAAACAGCAGCGGCGGCAGGAACACGAGGAAGAAGATATGCGGTTCGAGCCGCACGCCGTGGCCCGTGCTGCCGGCAATGGCAGCGCCGAGCGCGATCTGCATCAGCGGCAGCGGCACCGCGAACGGCAGCATGCGCACCAGGTAGCCGCTGGCCACCACCGCCAGCAACATGGCCAGCACGATCCCCACTTCATCCATCGATCTCTCCTTGTTCGAGGCAGAATGATAAGGGATCGGCGCCGGACGTGCCGGCTCGCATGCTCAAGCGGGGAGGGCGCGCAGGTTGGCGGCGGCGCCGAGCTGGGTCAGTAGTGCGTCGAGCGGCATCGGCCGGTGGAACAGGTAGCCCTGCATGCAGGCATTGCCGTGTGCGGCCAGGTATTCGGCCTGGGCCGACGTCTCGACACCTTCGGCCACCACGCGCAGGCCCAGGTGGCCGGCCATCGCAAGGATCGACTGCACGATGGCGGTGCCGTTCTTGTCGTGCGGGGTGTCGCGGATGAAGCTCTTGTCGATTTTCAGTTCGTACAAGGGCATGCGGGTCAGGTACGACAGGCTCGAGTAACCGGTGCCGAAGTCGTCGATCGAGATGCGGATCCCGAGTTCGGCCAGCGCGTGCATGCGCTCGATGGTCTGGTCGAGACGGTCGACCAGCAACCCTTCGGTGATCTCGAAGATCAGCTGGCCGGGCGGCACGCCCGTCTCGTGCAGGATCGCTTCCACGCGCATGACGAAGTCGTGCTGGCGGAACTGCATCGGGCTGACGTTGACCGACAGCGGCAAGCGGTGCCCCGCGCGGTCCAGCACGTGCCAGGCCAGGCAGGCTTCGCGCAGCGCCCAGTCACCCAGCGCCACGATCAGGCCACTCGATTCGGCCACCGGGATGAAGACGTCGGGCGGCACGCTGCTGCCGTCCTTGCGGCGCCAGCGCATCAGCAGCTCGGCGCCGTTCGGCGTTTGCCCGGCATCGACCTGCAGCTGCAGGTGCAGGGACAGCTCGCCGTTCTCCAGCGCCAGGCCCAGGTCGCGTTCGAGCGTCAGGCGGCCTTCCGCGTCGGACAGCATGCCCACTTCGAACAGCGCCACGCCATTGCGCCCGCGCGACTTGGCGTGGTACATCGCGGTGTCGGCTTCGCGCAGCAGGTCGTGTACCGTCTGCTGCTGCGCGCCGAATGCGGTGAGCGCCACGCCGATGCTGCTGGTGGCGTAGTAGCGCTGGGTGTCGATGATGATCTTGTCGGCCAGCGCCACCCGGATCCGCTCGGCCAGGGCCAGCGCGCGCCCGGCGGCCCTGTCGGTGTCCTGCCCCAGCGCGCCGAGCAGCACGACGAATTCGTCGCCGCCCAGGCGCGCCACGCTGCCTTCGTCGCCGGCCATCGCCACCAGCCGATCGGCCACGCCCCTGAGCAACTGGTCGCCGATGGCGTGGCCGCGCGCGTCGTTGACGGTCTTGAAGTTGTCGATGTCGACGTACAGCACCGCGCCCATCGACTGGCCCGCGCGTGCGCCGGCCACCACCGCATCGAGCCGCTCCATCAGCAGGCGCCGGTTCGGCAGGCCGGTCAGCACGTCGTAGAAAGCCAGGCGGTGGATGGCGTCGGCGGCATTGCGCCGTTCGGTCACGTCGCGGCTGACGATGACCCAGTGCGTGATGGCGCCGCTGTCGCCCGAGAATGGCACCATCTCGGCCTCGACCCAGTACGGTGTGCCGTGCTTGGTGTACAGGACCATCTCGGCGCTGGCGGCTTCCTTGTGCATCACGGCGGTCAGCACGCGCTTGACCGTCGCCGGGTCGGTGTCGGGGCCTTCCAGCATGCGCACGCTGCGCCCGATGACTTCTTCGCGGGTGTAGCCGGTGTGGCGCAGCAGGGCGTCGTTGGCGAAGATGATCGGCTGCTCGGCGCCGGGCACATCGACCATGCGCGCGATCATGACCATGTCGTTCAGGCGCGCCACTGCGGCCGACGTCAGGCGCAGTTCATCGTTGACGGCGTGCAGGCGCAGCTGGCCCGCTTCGAGGCCAGCGGCCGCGGTGCGCGCTTCGAGGAGCGACTGCGCCAGTCCCTTGAGCAGGGTGCCGCCGGTGAAGGTGATGAGCGCGCCGACGCAGCTGAAATTGATCGCGACGACCATCGACGAAGCGATACTATTCGTTTCCAGGCCGGGGACATACAGGTTGACATGGCCATTCACCCCCAGGATCAGGACGCAGGCGGCGCAGAGGGCCAGGGCAATGTGCGACTGACGCGTCCCGAGCAGGATCCCGGCCATGGCCGGCAAGGCGATCAGGTAGACGAGGCCGACCGGGCCGACCGACAGCATCAGGCCAACCGCAACCAGAAACAGCATCGTCAGTAAATTGAGCACACGGGCCGTGTGCGCGATCCGGTCGAGACGCCAGACGGCATACAGCCACGCCAATGCCACCACATCCATGACGGCCACCGGCCATTTGCCCTTGATCAGGACCAAAGGGATGCTGGGAAGGGCAGCGATGCACCCCAGCACCAGCACGATCGGCAGGATGGTCGAGAACACTTGCACGCGCCACTGCGCGATGTCATCAGAAGGAACCGTCATGAAGCATCCTGTTCGGCACGCCGCACGGAGTTACTCCGGAGCATATTAAATTTGTTGCTGCAAATTCTATGTAGTTACATTGATACCTGTCACGCACTATCTGGCGAGCTGTTGTGCTAATGAAACGGCGCTGTACACGATGGCGGTTCACTAGGCGTTCGAGGTCCCCGGCCCGTTTGCCTGGACCAGCAGGTCGCCCAGTTGCACAGTGTTGATGGGCTTGACGAGGTAATGGTCGAACCCCGCCTCGATGGCCAGTTCGCGGTCTTGCTGGCGCCCGTAGCCGGTGGCGGCGATCAGCGTGGCGCCTTCCATGCCGGGCATTGCGCGCAGGCGCCGCGCCAGTTCGTTGCCATCCATGTCGGGCAAGCCGATGTCGAGCATGCAGACCTGCGGCGCGAATACCGCAGCCACGTCGATCGCATCGAGGCCACTGTAGACTACTTCGACTGTGTGTCCGCTTGCGCGCAGGAACAGTCCCAGCGTCTGCGCGGCGTCGAGATTGTCGTCCACCACCAGGATGCGCAGGGCGCCAGCGGCGATGGCGGCGACCGGCGCCGGCTTGGGAGCAGCCAGGTTCTCTTGCGCAAAGCGTGGCAGGCGCACGGTGAACGTGCTGCCCAGGCCGGGGCCGGCGCTGGCCGCGGCGACGCTTCCGCCGTGCAGCTCGACCAGACTGCGGGCCAGCGCCAGGCCCAGGCCCAGGCCGCCCTGCGACCGGTCCGGGGTGCGCTCGGCCTGCGTGAACAGGTCGAACACGCGATCGACCAGGCGCGCCTCCATGCCGATGCCGTCGTCGCGCACGTCGATCACCCATGTCTCGCCGTGCGGCGCCAGATGCAGGTTGATGTGGCCGCCCTCGGGGGTGTACTTGGCGGCGTTGCCGAGCAGGTTGGCGACGACCTGCACCAGGCGCTTGTGGTCGCCCTTGACATGCGCCGGCAGCGTCGGCACATCGAGCACGATCTTGTGGCGCCGCGCGATCATCAGGGGCCGGATCTGCTCGGCCGCGTCGTCGACCACCTTGCGCAGGTCGAGGATCCCGGTCGACAGCGTCACCAGTCCGCGCGTCACACGCGACACGTCCAGCAAGTCGTCGACAAGGCTGGTCATGTGCTCGACCTGGCGCGCAATGATGGCGCAGGTCTGCGTGATCTGCGCGTTATCGGAATGCAGCAGCTTGAGCAGGTTGGCGCCGGTGCTGATCGGCGCGAGCGGGTTGCGCAGCTCGTGCGCCAGCATCGCCAAAAATTCGTCCTTGCGCTGGTCGGCCGCGCGCAGTTCGCGCTCGGCCTGGCTGCGCTGGGCTTCCTTCTGCTGCAGGTTCGCGGCCATTTCGTCCAGGGCCGCGGCGAGCCGGCCGATTTCCTCGCTGCCGGACTTGATGCCGGTGCGGGCATCGAGTTCGCCGGCGGCGATGCGGCGCGCCACCGTCATCAGCTTCTGCACGCGCTCGACGATCAGCTTGTCGCCGGCCAGCCAGGCAGCCAGCAGCGCCAGGATGGTCGTCAGGGCCAGGCCGAGCAGTGACATCAGCTGCGCCTCGCGCGCCACGCGCGTGATGGCGTCGGTCGGGATACCGATGGTGAGCGTATAGTCGGTCAGTGTCGACGGCCCCACGTGCGCGAACGCGTGCAGGCGCTCGACGCCGTCATCACCAGGGATGACCACGGCGTTGGCTTGCTGCCTGCGCATCGCCTCGAGCAGGGGCGCGGCGATGCGCTTGCCGAACCAGCGCTCGGGCTCGGGGCGGCGCGTGAGCAGCTTGCCGGTGGCGTCGGCGGTTTCCAGGACCGAGCCGGCCGGCAGGCTGATGTCGTTGACGAAGGTGTCCAGGCTGGCCAGATCCATCGCTGCAAATACGACCGCCACCACCAGGCCGTTGCGGTTGATGACGGGGTAGGTCAGGTTGATCGTATGGCGCCGGATCACGCGCCCGAAGATGTAGTCGCCGGCGATGAAGCGGCGCTCGGCGATGGCGCGCTTGAAGTGGCTGCGGTCGCCCAGGTTCACCGGATGCACCATCGGCACCGCGCTGCAACTGACATTGCCATCGAGCTGGATCAGGCCGAAGTTGACATACCCCTCGTTGCGATCGAGGACGTTGGTCAGCAGCGCATTGCAGTCGGCGGTATTGCCCATCAGGTCCGGCACGCTGACCAGGTCGACCAGGATCTGGCGTGCGCGGTCGATCGACTGCGCTTCGTTGGCGGCGGCCAGCGCGGTCAGGCGTTTCAGGTTCTCTTCCGAGGCGCGGATCGCAGCTTCGCGCTCGCGCAGGCCGCCGAGCACCGTCACGATCGCGATCGGCGTGATCGCCAGCAGCACCAGCAGCATCAGCCGGCTGCGCAGGCTGTTCAGGCGAAAGCGTCCAAATGATGTGTTCATCGAGGCAGGGCCGGGGACGGCGTAAGAATAAAGAGGGAAAGCGCGTTGCTGTCGGCGGTCTTGAACATGGCTGGCGAACGATCGATCGGGTAGGCCCGCAACCGGTTGCGGGTTGAAGTCATAAATTATAGTAACGTTTCCTGATTGTACTAAAAATTGATTTACCCACAGTGAATGCGTCTCCCGTGCGCCACGCGTCGTCGACACCTCGAGTAAGGCGGCAGGTAAGATAGGCGTCATGCGAGAACGAGGAGGGAAGATGAACATCGTCTGCGTCGGTGGCGGGCCGGCCGGGTTATATGCCGGCTTGCTCATCAAATTGCGCGACCCGCGCCACGCCGTCACGGTCGTCGAGCGCAACCGGGCCGGCGACACGTTCGGGTGGGGCGTCGTGTTTTCCGACCAGACCCTTGGCAACCTGGCCCTGGCCGACGCGCCCAGCGCGCGCGCCATCGAGGGCGCGTTCAATCGCTGGGACGCGATCGACGTGCACATCAGGGGCGCGACCGTCACCTCGCACGGCCACGGTTTTTGCGGCATCGCGCGCAAGCGCCTGCTTGGCATCCTGCAGGCGCGCTGCGAAGAAGCGGGCGTGGAACTGGTGTTCGGGACCGACGTGGCGGACGAGGTGGCGCTGGCGCGCCGCTACCGCGCCGACCTGGTGGTGGCCGCCGACGGTGTGCACAGCGCGCTGCGCAGCCGTCATGTCGATGTGTTCCAGCCGGATGTAGAAGAGCAGCAGTGCCGCTACGTGTGGCTCGGCACGCGCCGCCATTTTGCCGCATTCACATTCGCCTTCGAAGAGACCGAGCACGGCTGGTTCCAGGCCCATGCCTATCAATACGACGACCAGAATTCGACGTTCATCGTCGAGACGCTGGACGCCACCTGGCGCGCCAGCGGCCTGGCCGACATGGACGCCGACGCCACGCTGGCGTTCTGCGAGCGCCTGTTCGCGCGCGTTCTTGGCGGCGCACCGCTGCTGACCCAGGCCACCCGCGGCGGGGCCGGCATGTGGAGCCGCTTCCCGCGCCTGGCCTGCCGGCAGTGGGTGCATGCGGTCGATGTCGATGGCCGGCGCGTGCCGCTGGTGCTGATGGGCGACGCCGCGCACACGGCGCATTTTTCCATTGGTTCGGGCACCAAACTGGCGCTGGAAGACGCGATCGTGCTGGCCACTGAGTTGGCCACTGAGTTGGCCACTGAGTTAGCCACTGGGTTGGCCACTGGGCCCGCTGGCGACGGCGACCTCGATGCGGCCTTGCTGCGCTACCAGGCGGCGCGCGTGGTCGAGGTGCTCAAGCTGCAAAGCGCGGCGCGCAATTCGACCGAATGGTTCGAAAACGTGGCCCGCTACAGCGCCATGCCGCAGGGCGCCTTCGCGTACTCGCTGCTCACGCGCAGCCAGCGCCTGTCGCATGAAAACCTGCGCCTGCGCGACCCTGCGTACATCGATGGCTTCGAGCGCCGTTTTGCAGGCGATGCGGCGTTGCAGGCCGGCGTGGCCGCGCCGACCGCCGCCACGCCGCCGATGTTTACGCCGTTCAGGGTGCGCGGCGTGGTGCTCAAGAACCGCGTGATCGTCTCGCCGATGGCGCAGTATTCGTGCACCGATGGCGTGGCGGGCGACTTTCACCTGGCCCATCTCGGCGCGCGCGCGCTCGGCGGCGCGGGCCTGGTGATGGCCGAGATGACGTGCGTATCGGCCGATGCGCGCATCACGCCGCGCTGCCCGGGGCTGTACCTGCCGCAGCACACGCTGGCCTGGCGCCGTATCGTCGACTTCGTGCATGCGGCGAGCGACGCGAAGATCGGCATCCAGCTGGGCCACGCGGGCGCGAAGGGCTCGACCCGGCCGATGTGGGAAGGGATCGACCAGCCGCTGGAGCTTGGCAACTGGCCGCTGGTGTCGGCCTCGCCCCAGCAGTACCTGGCGGGCGTGTCGCAGGTGTCGCGCGAGGCGAACGAAGACGACATGGCCCGCATCGAGGCCGACTTCGTGCGCGCCACGCTGGCCGCAGGCGAAGCGGGCTTCGACTGGCTCGAGCTGCACTGCGCGCATGGCTATCTGCTGTCGAGCTTTATCTCGCCGCTGACCAACCGGCGACTTGATGCGTATGGCGGCAGCCTGGAAAACCGCTGCCGCTTTCCGCTGCGCGTGTTCGCCGCCGTGCGCGCGGCCTGGCCAGATCACCTGCCGGTCAGCGTGCGCATCTCGAGCCACGACTGGGTCGAGGGCGGCATCACGCCGGTCGACGCCGTGGAGATCGCGCGCCTATTCCGGGCAGCCGGCGCCGACATGATCGACTGTTCGTCGGGGCAGGTCAGCAAGGCCGAGCAGCCGGTGTATGGGCGCATGTACCAGACGCCGTTTTCGGACCGCATCCGCAACGAAGCCGGCATCGCCACGATCGCCGTGGGCGGCATCAGCGAGGCCGATCACGTCAACAGCATCATTGCGGCCGGCCGCGCCGACCTGTGCGCCGTGGGCCGCCCGCACCTGGCCAATCCGGCGTGGACACTGAACGAGGCGGCGCGCATCGGCTACACTGGCGCCGCATGGCCGCGCCAGTACGCGCCCGGCAAGCAGCAACTCGAGCGCAATCTGGCGCGCGAGCGGCAGGACACGTGACGGGTCCACGCATTTTTCAATCAGTCATCAGGAGCAGCGAATGCAGTATTTACCGGGCAATCGAACGAGCCTGGCCGGCTTCACGGCGCAGCACGTCGGCTTCGCGCTCGACCCGGCAACCCGCGTGGCCACCGTCACGCTCGACCGGCCCGAGCGCAAGAACCCGCTCACGTTCGACGCCTATGCCGAGCTGCGCGACCTGTTTCGCGCGCTGGCGTATGCCGACGACGTCAAGGCGGTCGTGCTCACCGGCGCAGGCGAGAATTTCTGCTCGGGCGGCGATGTGCACGACATCATCGGGCCGCTGACGCAACTGGACATGCCGGGCCTGCTGGCGTTCACGCGCATGACGGGCGACCTCGTGAAAGCCATGCGCGCCTGCCCGCAGCCGATCGTCGCGGCGGTGGACGGCGTATGCGCCGGCGCCGGCGCGATCCTGGCGCTGGCGTCGGACATCCGCTACGCCACCGCGCGCAGCCGCACTGCATTCCTGTTCACGCGCGTGGGCTTGGCCGGTTGCGACATGGGCGCCTGCGCCTTGCTGCCGCGCGTGATCGGCCAGGGCCGCGCCGCCGAGCTGCTCTACACGGGCCGTTCGATGGATGGGGAGGAGGGCGAGCGCTGGGGGTTCTTCAACCGCCTGTGCGCGCCGGACGAGGTGCTCGGACAGGCGCAGGCGTTCGCGGCGCAGCTGGCCCTGGGCCCGACCTTTGCGCACGGCATGACCAAGAAGATGCTGCAGCAGGAGTGGAATATGGGCGTCGACGAAGCCATCGAAGCCGAGGCGCAGGCGCAGGCCATTTGCATGATGACGAAGGATTTTCATCGCGCCTATCACG